>Ga0116231_10006213_pt1 | contig 22952 bp, 7 predicted proteins | sample S1TSphgellanicum_2_FD_89695 | JGI IMG/M metagenome (GOLD analysis project Ga0116231, IMG submission 89695) | Host-associated microbial communities from peat moss isolated from Minnesota, USA - S1T2_Fd - Sphagnum magellanicum MG | ecosystem: Host-associated > Plants > Peat moss > Unclassified...
AGATGAACATCCAGACGTCGGTCCGCACCGATGGCGGGGGGGGGGGGGGGGGGGGCAACCTGGTACAGACGTACTAACTACAGACATCAATAAATTAAAGAAACTTGAAGAGGTGATGGATGATTTACATCAATGTCCCAAGGTAGTTTTATACAAATGTATAGCTGTAGATGTACTTGGATTCCCACAGGACATGTGGGTGAGCTGTGCCACTGATGTTAAATGATAGTAGGCAGGAGGATGGAAGCATCATTGCTGGTATTCATTCATTAATGAATTATTATTATTATTATTATTATGTATGCATAATGAAAGTATTTCATCAGATAAAGAGGTCACTTAAGAAGTAATGAGTTAGTTTGATTTTCTCAGCTTTTTCTTGGGATCCAATCTGAACTAATAAAATAAAATATTTTACTCTGCATTTTGAGCCCCCTATGATCAGTTTTTTGTTTAATTTTTTTTTTTTTGTGTTGTTGGCTTTTTCGTTGATTCTTTTGCATGGGTATTTGATGCTAAACAGTGTGAAACAGCTGAAGCTAAAACACTTCTCCCCTTCTCTCTACCAGCCTTTTTTTTTCCTGGCAAAATTTTTGCAAAGAGCAAAAAAATTTATGAGAAAATGAAATGAGTTTTGGAGTTTTCAATTGCCAATTTTTTTAATAAAAAAATCTCCAAATTTTTTGTATTTGGTTCCAGTACATTGCCATTTCTTTAAAAACTTGTAATACCTTGTTTATAGCCAAATTTGGCTACATTTTCTTATGGAAAATCACACTTTAGACACATTACAAAATTGATAAGGAAAGAATTACCCTGTATCCTGTGAAATAAGGCTAAACTATGTGTTAGGCTAGAGGCTCTTCAAAAGGATATAATAATAATAATAATAATAAAACCCAGGTCCATGTGTTACTTTCAACGCATTTAAAAAAGTTTCTTCTTAAAAACTTAAACCCTAAAAAGTTTGTACCTCCTGCACTTGTGTAAGTAAAAATTGCTTTGTGAGGGCAGTTCTTCTTTCCACTTGCTGTGCATGATTGCCTGCTGTCACTGGCCTGCTACTTTTTTTACAATATTTGTTGTGCACTTGAAAAGAATTTCCTGTCTTATTACTTAATTCTTTTGGCCTTCTTCTCCCCACTTGTAAGTTAAATGAGCTGGTTTCGCCTTTTACTTGAGCAAAGGATATAAGTGGAGATAGAGTAATTAGGTGTTGTACTTGGACTTTCATGTAAATCAAATTTGCACAAATTATAATGAATGGTCTGGCCACACCTAGGCTAGAGACAAAGTCAGTGTTACAACCAACCGTATTCACACCTGGTGATGCATAGCATGAAAATTATGACCTGGCATCTGACATGGTGTAAGAAGTGGTTTTAGGGTTTAGGGCACACATCAATCTTTCTCATCACAAGTTGATTCCTGATGTTGTTAAAGTACAAATTTTCCATCCGACAAAATGGAATGTCATCCAGAAAGTGGTCTTTCAAATTGTTGTTAACATATATATGGTAATCTCTTGATGTTCACCCACACTTTTCGCAATGTCAACGTACTGTGTGGCCTTGTCACCACTCTCTTCCTCCCCCATTGCCCCTCCTCCACTCACAAGGACCCCTTGTGTCAACCTCCATCATCATTTTACACATCTTCACATGTTTGTACATTGTTCATCATAGCTTCTCTACAAGTACACCTTGCTCATACAGGTAGTCCATAGCTCCATTAACTCAACACTAGTGTGGCCTGTGCCATTGGCCCAAGTGTGAACTCGTCCACGTCCTCAACTAATTTTTCCTTCCAAAACCTGGTTTTTTGGAATTTATTTAAATTTTCAGCGGCAGAAATTACTTTAAAATCAAATATCTCCCACATTCTGAATTCAAATCTTACCAAATTAATTCCATTAAATCCTGCTCATCAAGATCTTTCCGATTCCTCCGAAATTTTCAGCTACACTTTAATTTAATTTTCAGTGAAGAAATCATTGAATATTCAAAAACTTCAAACGTCATGGAACCAAGCCCATGCACCCCTCCTCATCAAGAGCTTTCCAAGGACACAAAGAACACAATCTGAAGCATCCTGATTGAATGGATCTCATAACTACCCAACAATTTGGAACTTGTGAAGCCCATAATGTGTATGAATTTTTCTAAACATCAAAACAATATTATGTACACAATTGTTGATTTTTTGGGGGGAACAATTCAAAGTTCAAACCCCCACACATTGTCCATGATTCATGGGAATTATCAATACTTGGTACTTTTTAATATCACTTGAGCTATGGAACTTAGACAATTCTAAATAAAACAACATTAACATTTTAAACTGAATAGATTTAATTTTAAAAAATTGTGATACATCTTGAATTAAAGTGTCTTCTCATAACCCCTTTGGTTAAATGAATCAAACTCATAATAATATGGATCGTAAAATCTTTGATTATAGACATAGTTAAACATCCTAAAACAATTTGATCATAAATGGAAAGTCCATATTATTCAATGATCAATAAAATTTTTATGAAATAATGTTTGACACAATTTCCACCAAAGATATAAACTCTAAAATCAAAACTACTACTTTTTTATTGTTTCTTTCTCTTATTCTTTCTTAATTTCGAACCAACGACACATAAGTTAATCAACCATACACAAACACATAATTTGCAATTAATAGCCTTATCAAATTCAATCTCAACATGTCCACAAAATCTGTATGATGGAATTCTCAAGAAATGGATTCCATCATATAGAATCTAAGAATTTCTTGAAAGATTATTAAGCAAATTGAGAATGGGTGTACACTATTCTCATTAATAATGTTCACAACCAACCACACCATAATATGCAACAAGTTACATAAATCTTTGCTGTTGGTACTTGGGTTAACTTACTCACATTGGTTATTTCTAAGAGAAAATGAACAATATCATTTTTAAAAGATAATCAATACATAACAAAGTTCCAACATTTTAACTCAATGACAAAAATCATGAACAAGTCACCTCTTATTCTAAAAATTTAGGCTCCACATTGTTTCACACTACCAATGACAATCAACAATTTCATTTTTTTAAAAAAAATTCATATGGTTTTCAATAATTCATCATTATTTATGCCAATGTCAAATTTAAGTTAAATTAATATATATTTCATGGAAATGAAAAAACACATGTTAATTTATTTTTTTTTCATATCCATGTTGGTGGATAAGGAAAAAAAGTGAAATAGTTATAAGATGGAGGTAGTTCTTAGGAAAGGTGGGAGATAGTTATTAAACAAGTTAATAGGAAAATGAAGTAATTATTAAGAAAGAAATGAAGTAGTTAGGCTTGAAAATGAGGTAATTATTTCTAAAATTGTCTTTGGACTAGTCCATGGATGACCATATCAAGGATTCCAAAAAATCCCCCATATACCAATTTTGATTATTCGTCATTGAAATTATAGCTTTGGGAAATACAAATTTAAAACATATATTTTCCTTTGTGCAAACTAGCATGGTGGATGGTGGCCAATAACAAATTGGTATTGAAATCTATTCCAAAATACAAATGTAATGCCTTGCCCCTTTAGGCTAGGTTCCAAACTAAGCAAAATCCCCTCCCTTTCTTTTGAACCTATTTTTTTTTATTATTATGTTCCCATATGGTTGTAAATAGTTCATTATTATTTATGTCATTTTTCAAAATTATGTCTTTTCATGTCCATGTTCACCATTCTAAGCTTAAAAGAGGTAGGTTGTTAAACTAACCAAAATCTTAATTTTAAATTAATTTCAAGTATGAAAATCATTTTAATTTCAATTATTTTTTCTTTGTTTGTCAGAAAAATGTAAACAACTACCATGCGCACCACCTTGCCAAGAGCCTTCCAATGGTACCAAAAGAGCAACAAGGATTCCCACAATTCAAGAGGGTTAAGATGTAGTCACAAACAAACAAAACAAACATGTATCTTCATACAAATTAACATGCACATGTAAAACACATGTTAATTTACCTTCCCATATCCATGTAGGTGGGTAGGGAAAAAGATTGGCATAGTTAGGCTTGGAAGAGGTTGGTTCAAATGGCACAAACAAACAAAGAACCTTGAAATCAAATAAAAGTAAGAAATATTCAAAATCCTATTAAAAAAGCTTAAATTAACAATTGGAGTGTTTTCAAATGAAAGATACTGAAATCAATAACACCCCAAAGAGTATCTTTTAATTTTTTTAGTCTAATTTACATGATGGGGATGGTGTACTCCAAGGATATACCCAAAACATGCCCCAATTAGATAACAATACAAATGTTTGAAGACATAATGTTCATAAACTTCAAACAATGGAGATTATTAATGATTGTTTATAGGACTAATGTCTTATAAAACTAACACATTAATGTTCTAGGGGCTATAAACTAATGTGTTAGTCTTAGTCCAAATAAAGGGGCCATAATTATTGTTCTAAAGACTAATATATATGTATGAACATTTTCTTTAGGTCAACTATCTTTGTTTTTTAGGACACTCCCAATTGTGTCATGTAATGTGCTTGCAAAGTTGAAATATCCATCAATGATATTCTCTTTTAATTCCCTTGTCTATGTGTCATTGGGTTTTAGTATTTTTGATATGTGTCTAAGTTAATAGTGACTTAGATTATGGCCAAATTTGAATTACATGTTCTTCTACACTTTCCAATGATTTGAATTTTGTTATGTTTGTATGTTATTAAATCAATTAATTGTGAACATTAGTTATATGTGAGTATGTTAGACTTACAATTTGCAATGATAATCTAATGACACTTTTGTACTAATGGCATTGTAGTATCTTTGTACACATTAATGATTATTGTTATCAATGTTTTTGTAATATCAATACACACATTAGTGAGTATTATATGTAATATGATTACAAGACATTAATTGTTCACTAGGAACTACATTAACTCACGATGGTTGCATGTAATGATTTTTCTTTAATTTTATTATTCATTGTTCAACTCAATGTTTGTTTGTTTTTGTGTTAAAGTAGTTAAATGATGGTAGATTGAAGTCCCAAATTCACATTCTATGCATAACTTGTGGTGTTATAATGTGTATTTTTTAGCTTTGAAGTGTTCCATACATGAAGAACTTGGTCCACATTTATATTTGGCCAAGTTGATTAAAATTATGCAATATAAGGTAAAATTAACACTTGAAGGTGGACCAAAAGTGACACTTCATAATTCCTTCTGAAAATTCTTATCTTTTATATTTTGATTGTATTTTAAGCCTTATGAATTTCAAATTGGCTCAAATGATGTTAGAATTTTAAAAAATTTCATATCTAAAATTTGGGCCACCATTTTCAATTCCTTCTTAAACACTTTAAATAATAATTGGTATTGAAAAATATTAATATTAATATTTAAAAAACTTTGCCATTTTAAGAACTTAAAATTGAATATGATTAGATATCGTCACAAATAAGATTTTTTTAACTTGAGTATTTGGCCTTAAGTGTTATCAACATTCAAAGTTTTATGTTTCAAAGTTTCAAAAACATTATACAAATACAATGTTATGAAATAAAAGTTTACACTCAATTTTAAATTGATTAGCACATTCCATAGAAAATATTTCTAGGATGAACCCAAGACATTATTATTAAAAAAAAATTCATTAGTGAAACACTTCATGTGTAGCTTCACATAAATGAATTACTCTTAGTGATAGCCAATCATAATTAAAATTTTATGCAATAATAACAAAAAACTTACAACAATGATAGTCCATTTCATCCAATTTAGTTTGCAACTACCCTATACAACATGTAACCATTTGATGACGACATCCAAATAACCATTTTGATTTGTTTTAATGATATAAATACATGGTTATGCTTTCCGATTATGAAGAAAAACCTAGAAAACCAATGGTTTGGACAATCATGAGTTTGATTCTCCAAGTATTTAGTAGTCTTCTTTTTTTCAACATTCCCTTTTGAGAATTATTTTATGTCAAACCATAATGGAAAGTACAATATATATTATAACAATAATGGTTCTAGAATGAAAGAAATATGAAAGAACACTTGAAAGAGAGGAAAACAACAATAATTAGGGAACTTTTGTTCATTTCTTGGCATGATGATTTTTTCAACATTTTGGCATGGATTTGTCTTCCAACCAAAAATATCCATATAAAACAAATTACATGTTTTGAATATGTCAATTTGGACAACTCTCTCTCTCTCTCTCTCTCTCTATATATATATATATATATATATATATATCCTACATATTAAACCATTTTTATGTAATTATTGGTATTGTAAGAAAAGGTAAAAATTCAATAAATGTTTGTGTAAACTTGGCGAAAGATAATAACTAAATGTTTGGCAATGAATTGAAAATCTAGAAGTTTTTGAAAAACTGGTATGATATAGTAAGGCTAGCATTGATATATAAATGCACTACATATGTCATGACTTGTGTTAATGAGATTGAGGGGTAGTGTCAAGTAAAAGCACACTATGCAGTCCCTTTTTAAGTGTCACACTTGCAATTTTTCTTACATCTCTTTGAAACTTAAATATAAAATGTTAATATTTTCATTGAAATATCAAAAAAGGGATTCACATATGTATTGCTAAAAGAGTTGGCATTTAAAAAATGCAAAAAAACCATCAAAATTCTAAATATTTAATGAGTAATGGACTTTTGAATCTTGACAACAAATTATGTCACACCCTGTAAAACTCATAGATATGATTTTTTATAGTATAATGTGTTAATCTTATGTGTTTGAAACTTTGGGATATTGGATGAATTATGTTTTAAAAACTAAAGATCCATTGAATGAATGGAATGTGATTTAATTTATCATATTATGGACTTTTCAAAATTGTAAAAATTGTAATTATTTTAAAAGCCTTTTTAAACATTAAAAAATAATTATTTTTAAAAATTTCTATTATTATATATTTTATATGTCTTATAATATCATACTTGAAATTGGAAATGGAAAAAAATGTTACTTTCAATATAATCTAAATATTCATATTTTAAGCCAATGTTTAACTACACTAAAAAAAACTTTGAAAAGGGAATCTAATCTGTCAAAACTTGGCCACCCTAATGTGCTTTCACATTGACCTTAAAACCTTTAAATATGTATTATTCCATACTATTACAAAACATGGTTTTTTTGCTAGGGACTATCACAATTAAAACAATTATATAGTAAATGCATTTATTTGAACTAAAATATTATGTTTGTTTTGACTTTTACAAATCAAATATTTAGTCAAAATGGACATTATGTTAGACATGTAGCGTATGCACATGGCAACCATGTGGAGTTGTGCAACTTCACTATTGTGATTGAAATCAATCATCTAAATATGATTGATGATTTGGCATTCCTAAATTAATAATTTTTAAAAAAAAATTGAATTAATAAAACAAATGAAAGTATATTTTGGATTTCATGTTCCCATTTGTCATTTGTAATGAATCACATAAAATAAAAATGTGGGACAACAATTCAAATATAATGAAATGACATGCAAGAAAATGGAAGTTAAAACTAATATTTTAAAAAAATTATTGCCCCACAAAAAAACTAATGTACATTTGAAACTTGAACTTGTTTTTAAGATTTTGAAAATTAAAAATTAAAATTTAATTATGTAATTTCAGAAATGAAATTAATTTCATTTGAGTATTTCCTTAAATGAATTTAAATTAAATTCTAATACTTGAATTTTCCCCAAGTCAACTATAAAAATTAATGTAATGTTTTAACAATTGGAATTGAAATATTATAGAATTCAGTTGATTTAATTTTCTAATGAATAAAATTAATGTAATACATTTTATATAATTTTGGAATTATAAATAATTATAAATTTCAGTGGAATTATGAAACTAATAATAATAATTATGATATTAAATATGTACATGTGTAATCAATTTCAATATGAAATTACCTAATTATGTTAAAATTATAATGCACAATATTCAAAAAATATGAATGTTTATATATTTTGTGATAATAATTTATATCATCACATGAAATGGTGGTCAAATGGTAAAAGTTTAAAATAGTGGCTGAAGAGGTTAGGGTTCAAACCCTACTTTGGGTGATCATGACATTATCATGACAAATTGCCCCAAGTTCACCAAACTATCAACAATCAACCCTAGCAAAAAAAAATTGTCAACATTGCCATCTTAAGTCCAATGTGATTACATTTTGGACTTGTCCATGATTCAATCCCAAGAAAATCAAAAATTTAAAAGATATTGTTATTATTAAGATAAAAAAACATTATTCCATAATTTACTATTTTTTAAAAATTAATACAATCTTGTCAAATAATAGTTTTAATCATTTCAATCAATAGATTTAGTTTAATTTTGGCATAAACAACTAGTCCAATTTCATTAAAGATAGTTTTGTCGACTCTCCATCATGACTGAAATTTTAATCATAAAAACTAGCATAAAAATCATGTTATGTAATAATGAATGGAACCCTCTAAGGTTTTGGCATGTTTTCAAAACTTTACACCAATTTTTATTTGAACATTTTTACTTCAATTGGACTAGGTTACATAAGCATTGTCTTAAGTTTTTTTGGCCAAAAAGTCATTTTCAAGGCTATTGTGCATTTGTGAACAAGGAGGGTCATGTTGATAACAGTCTTGCTTTCTAAAATGACATACTTGACATAAATGTTTAAGTTTCAAAAGGATGGACTTTTGGTGGTCAAAAACATCTACTTGTTTAAGGATAAGAAATGAACAAATTTGGTTTCATTCGTTGTCTTCCCAACCAATAAACAATCGTGAAATTGAATTACAATAAAAACATGTTCCATCTTGCCTAGCAATGATTAAATACTCAGAAATTCATAAAATATTCATGGTTACTATGGTCAATGTAAACCATGACTACATGTTACTCACTAGTCCTTCAAAAAAATCACCATTCCTTGAAATGCATTAATGATAGCTAGAAGTGGTTTGTCATGAATTTCATAAATAATATCAAGATTGCATGTAATATATAGAGTGTCTCATTTGGCAAATACAATCCTTACAAATCCCATATGAATCCATAAAAAAATGTTTGCATGATATGGTGTACACACTTTGTTTGAAAATTGGAACTACATATAGTATCAAAATAACAACAAATAAAATTTCATTCACTTTAATTTATTTTAAAGATCACATATAAATAATGATTTGGGTTTCAAAATTAAAAGAAGTCACAAGAATCATGTATATGAAATTGAATCATAAGTGTGCATTTTTGTAAATGTATACCAATAATTTAACACAAGTTTTTAAAAAACCCTTATTTAACAACAATTTTTAATTATTTAAGAAATTCAAAAATTCATTTTATTTTTTTCAAATGATTAAAAACACATTTAGCCCAAGTAAATTTTCAATGGAAGAACATTTTTCAACTTTAAACAATCATAATCATTAACATTATCATACCATCATGTATTAATGAATATTGTAAAATCATTTGATTTAAACTCCATGACCTTAAGAAAAATTGAAGATGTTGATAGGGAAGATTGTTTTTTATGGTCTCTTTTTTGTATGTGTAAAATTTCATGGACAAATTATCATTAAGTGTAGCACTTCTTCTTAGTCCTTTTCTAGAATTGCATAAATGCTTCAAGGCTTTGCAAATCAACATAATGCTTTGTTGGACTATTATATCATGCATATGTGCATTGATTTCACAACATAATGCTAGACTAGGACATAAATCAATCATCTATTACAAAATTTTAGTGAATTTATTTTTCAAATTTTCACTATGATGCCCGAAACTTAGATAGGTATTGAAAACTATCAAATTGTGATAAAAAAATTTGTACACCGTGGCATGCAAGCCCCTTTCAAATGAACATGGTTGTTACATTTTAGGATAGGATTATTGTATTATTTCACTACCAAATGTTCACCCACTTGTGAACCTTCAACTCTTCCAAACCTAGGTTAAAACCTACATGAAAAGATATCAATGTCATCTAATATGGTGTATGCAATTAGGAAATCTTAAAGAAAACCCACAAAGTCCATATGAACAAAACATTTTCTAAATATTCAAGAAAATGTGCTTCAAGCAAAAATAATAATAATAATAATAAAACTCTAATTCATAAGGACTTACGAAAACAAATCTAATTTTGACCTTTAAAAGGTCCATAACTAAAATTTGGTTAAGGTTATAGAGTAAAGGCTTTCACGTATGACTTTATTATTTCATTCCTTTAACACAATGGACTTAGTCACTATAGAAAAGTTGGAATGAAATTGAATATGAATACCTTCATTTTTTGACATTCCAATAAACAACTAGAGTCCATACTTTTAAAATTCAAAAACCAACTATTGATCAGAATGAATGCATTATGTTAATTGATATTAAATTTATGATTGTTTATGTATAGATTATATGTAAATTAACATTAATCAAATTGGAATATTGGTTAGTTACTGACTATATTATACTAGTCAATTATTAATAATATAGCCAATTACTAGTCATATACTTCTATTTGACTTTTAAATTATTTTTAAAAAATATAGTTCTAAAGATTGATTGGATTTTAGATGGATTTAAAAGAAAGAACATTCAACATTCATTATTGAAAAATGAACATTTTCTTAGTATTTTGCAAAATTGAATTAAATAAATATTTTCTTATGTGATTTTCTTTGTTTTTTGCATTTTTGATGTTTTGTAGGAGAAGTAATTATGTGTTAAGATAAATATAAAATAATTACCAAAAAAAACCCAAATAAGAAAAGAACATTAGAAGTTGAATACATTTTGTTGAATCATAACAAAATTTTATAAAAATAAAAATAAAAATGAAGAAAACAAGAAATGAAAAAAGATTAAAATGAATATATTTCTCACATTGTTTTCAAAAACTAATTTTAAAAACGTCTTCAAAGTCAAATTGCTAATCTTAAAACAATTGTCAATTGACAAATTTTAAGTTATGTTATTTGCCATAACATTTGAACATAATGTGCCCGACAAAAATCATCAATGTGACACCAAAAGGAATTATAGTTTCCATTCACCCTCAACTATTAAAATCTTCCTCAAATGAAATCCAATAGGATGCACTAGGAGCCACTATAATTTCTGTAACTTCCATATTGAAACAACATGGTGTTGACTTCCAAGTGCAAAGTTTAAAGCATATGCTTCAATGGAAAAATCTAATCTACATGGATTAGAATGGGAATTGTGATGACTTGCATTTTTCAATGTTTGGAAGGTTTCTATATTATCATTGTCCAACTTTGAATTTATCCTTACTTATAATTTGAGTTAAAAGGACAAGAAACTTTGAGTAGTCTTTAATAAAAACACAAATAGAGTTTGCAAATCCCAAAAAGTGATAGAACCAAAAAGACATCTTAAACTAAAGATGGGATTTGGCAATCACCAATGGTTTGAATCCATTGAAAATCTATCATTACAGATGATGTAGCCAAAAAAATTGACCTTATGATGATGGAAAATGCATTTTTCCAATTTTGCATTTAACCCATTCTCTAAAATTTATTGAAGACAAAATGTACACTTTTTCATGTTCTTCTAGACCCTTTGAAAATATCAAATACATGACCGTGAAGTTCTTAAAGGACTCTCTAAATATGTTGTTCATCATGTGTTAAAAATTTACAAGAACATTCATAATCTATAGAAAGGCATGGAATTATACTTGAAATGGCCATACTAAAGGGTGTGCCATTCTTTGCCACTTCCAAAAAATGTTGTCAAGATCCAATGAATATTGGCTAAATAAATCTTTGTTTTAGTTAGCAATTAAACCCTATTGGCCAATCAATGTTCAAATTATATGTAGATTTTGAATGCAAAAGTCCTAGGATGAGTAAATTCAATAGTCACTTGGCGACGTTAAACACAATGTTTGAATCTAGTTCATGTATGCCACCTCTAAAGGTTGAATATCATGGGTCACATTTCCAAAAGCAAGTTGTGCCACTATCTACTAAGGCTTCCACATGTATCATGGGTTCTACAATATGTATGTTTACAAGGATCATGAAATAAACTATATGGTTTGTAAAATTAAAAAAAACCTGTTATTTTGTCTAAAGTAATGTTATTCAATCATAAGGTTCCTACTGAGATTGGACAATTAATTTGTTTTCCACTCCACTAAGGACTACATCTTTTGAATCTTATATGCTTTTGGTTTGGACATGTTTACATAACATCCATGGGCTCTCCCCAATACATGCAAAGTTGTTGCCATCATGATTGTAAGTTTTGTTTGGTTTGAAAAACTTGAATTGTGCAACATCAATTTGCATAAGATTGTTAGCCATTGTTTAACTATGGGATATGTTGATGGATGAAAAGATATATTCACAATTGTGTGAACGATTTGAATTTATTTTCTTATCATCTTTCCAAAAACTAGTTTTGACACATGATTGTTTCCAAAATGCACATTTAGAATTTTCACTTTTGGCATTTTGAGCATGAGATCCTTCACATGATTTCTACAAAGCTCTTGGAATTGTTATTGAAGGTCTTATAAAGATAGGGCTAAAACTTGAGGTTGATTAGTTTGAAGTTGGATGTTAGTTTTTTTAAGTTGTTAAATTTGTTGTTGAAAACTATCTAATGTTGCAACATTGTGACAATGTTTATTGTTTACTATTTACAATTTTACGTCCGTTTGGGACCAAAGAGTCCATTAGATGAAAGGTAGATCATGGAGGACAGATTGTCCTTTGGTACTGGCAGCATGTCACAAATTTAGCGAGGGCGATCGTGTTCGTAGTTTGCATGAGTTCAGCAAGAGTGTTCGTGTGGGTGAAGCGCAGGGTCGAACAAAAATGTTCCCTAACTTCCTGTGTATTTGGACAGACAAGGAGTAAGTGCTCTTCATCCTCCACCTTCCCCAAGTCGCAGCCTCGACAAAGCCTCTCTGCGTATAGCATGCCTTTCCACGCACCTAGCATTGCCTCAAGCTACGTGTTGCCACACCGAAACCGGACCAGAACTTTCCGTAGTTGAACACAGGTGATGTCACACAAATAACTTTCACTTTCGTACGACATACCCTTGAAGCGCAAGTATCTTGTCTGCACATTGGTCCCAATTTCGCGGTCGGTAAGGAGCTTTTCAATGAAAACCAATCACATATTATCCTTCACCCTTTTTTACACTTAACATTGTGTGAGGAAAACCTAGAGGGGGTGGGGCCCCAGCCTTTTAGGTGATCGAGCCTCCCGTCGTAGATCTACCATGAACTGACTATGCTAGCTGTAGCGTGGTTAACTTAGCCATTTGAGCTCCCATTCGTACGTTGTGCGCATTGCAACAAAATACTTTGCTTCCTGCCCAACCTCTTACCCTTGTTAGACGGGTCAAATGTATGTGTGTTGTCCCAGGAACTATTCCCAGTGGCAGTTGAGCAGTCTCCGCTTGGAGCGCACGGGTCGTTGTAAGCTGAGGCGTCGTTTCCAGCAGTGATTGAACCGGAGGCAAAAAACCTACCACTTCTTGGGGCTGATTCTAGAGTAGCCATTTTTTCACAGATCCAGCCCAACATTTCTTTCTAGCAACAAGCATAATGAGTTGGGCTTCCCATGCCTTTCCCAAGATGCAGTCTTTAATGACCGTGCTCACACGGTTATAGTATAGTAGTGCTTATCCCCATGTAAAGTATTCAAAGGGGAATTTGCCAAATTATGCCAGCACGATGGACGTGTTAGTTGTTTTTCGCACCACGAGTAGGGACTTGAAGAACCCTTGGTACATTACTTCAATAGCTTTTATTTTCTTAGAGTCCACCCAAACCTCACGGGCGTAGCTTGCTATGGAATGCACCAACGTGTCAAAGAGGTCATAGCGTAGCTTAACGTCCATAATACGTAGCTTCGCACAACGGCGGTTCAGTGCAAATAGCGAGCACCTATTGGCAGCTACTAAATGCTACACTACACTATCCAAGTTCGGGGTGGTTTTGAGCAGGATCCCCAAGTATTTGAAGGTCTACACACGCTCAATAACATCACCTTTAGACACAAACTCCTGGCATGGGTCATCAGAATTGAACACCATGACTTTTATTTTTTTCATGTTCACTATAATTACACGTTCAGCACAGAACTGCTGGAGTGCATTTAACTATTGCTTCAATCCCACCTCTGACTCCGATGTTAGAACAAGGTCATCTGCAAAAAATAAAAACCATATGTGCACATCTGCTAGGGCCGGTGCATCGCATTTTTTGTCATCTAAACGCCCCTCTAAGGCATCCAAATATAACCCAAACAATAGGGGGTTGAAAGGACAACCTTGTTTCACACCTTGCTAGCACCTGAAACTGAAGGTGACACCCTCGCTTGGGTGGTTGATGTGTACAATATCCTTGGCATACATCGCCTGTAGGCATCGCAAGAAACATCCCTCCGCCCCAAGGCTAGCTAACACCTGCCACAACACTTCATGCGACAAAATATCGAACGCCTTTTTGAAATCCACAAAGTAGCAATAGAGTGGCTTCTTTTTTACCTTGCTCTGTTCTATCAGAGTTTGCAATATGAAAAGTTGGTCAGTAGTGCGATAATATTTCTGAAACCTAGTTTGACCCTTGGCACGCAGCCCATGTTGTTCAGCCCACTTGCTCAGCCTTTTGTCAAGGATCATAGCAAACAACTTTGCTAGGATAGGCCCAATCGTTATCCCCCTATAGTTGTCAAATTTGGAGGCATCACCCTGTTTAAAGAGCACATGGACCACCCCAATGGAAAGGGCTTCTGGAAAGCCTTCCACCAGAAAGTAGTTGAACGCTATCAATAGTGGCATGTGTACCAACTCTCCCGCATCCAAAATGAACTCAACTTTCATACCATCCAAACCGATAGCTTTATTCCTTTTAAACTTTTTTAGCGCCTGAAGTAGTTCAACAAGTGTGATATTTGTGTTCAGGGTGTGGCTAGGTGGAGAGGTGCGGTCACCTAAGCTGAATGATTAGTTCGCAGCCATATGGGTGGTGGAGACTAGTTAACTAGCCCGCGAAAGCCTTCCAAAAGCGTAGCTGCACTAATATTGTCCACAATGGGTGCCCTTGGCCGGTACTTTTTCCTGAACGAAAGTGCATCCACCTTAACAAGCGCACACATATGTTGAGTTTTTGCAGTTTCCCATAAAAGTCTTTTCCTTTTTAATAAATTTTTGAGTTTATTTTCTTGATGTTTAGCAGCATGTGAATCAGGGTTAGCTTTCAACTAGAGCTTCAGCTCAAGTTTCACTGTACGGCAGTCGCCGTCAAACCATGGTTTATGGTAGTGTTTCTTTCTACAACTTCCTGAAGGCTTGCTACCAAAAGTAGACTTTGCTACAGTACTCACACACTACTACAGTAGGTCAGCTAACTCGTCTAGCCCTAGATGCGCAATCGAGTCAATAACCCACAAGTTTCCAAGACTTGCTGTTAGGGCAAGCTAATATTCTTCAACTATTGATTTATCATAGTTGAACTTAGGCAAAAACAATTTGTTACCACCGTACGTTGTGGTTTAACAAAGTTGTAATTGATGTTCAACTGTAGGCGTAACAACATGTGGTTAGAATCTCCCCCCATCGCGTGGTAGCGCATGTCATCTATTATCACCTCAAGGTGTGTAGCAACTTGCCAAACTGTAAGTGAGCCAACAATATATTCGATAGTGTTGCGCCCCCCATTTGTTAAACAAATGAACTCCCTTGATTCGTCACTAGGTGTCAAGCCATTGAAAATAAGCAACCTAACATCACAACATAGGTCCAAGAGCTCGCGGCCCCAGCCGTCAACATTGGCATCATGGTTCTATTGCTTAATCACAGCATTTGGTTACTTAGTTTCAACAAGCTCAGGTGCATGTAACAGTTCACAAAGGTCGCTAGTGTCAATGGTATCTGATAGTGTTGCAGTACGCGCATTAAAATCCCCTTCCAATAGTACTATGCCCTTTAGAGTTTAAACTTTAGCAATATCTGCTACCAAGTTTTGAACAGGGATTTGCTCTTGTGTTTGGAACCAACAAGGGCAACATACACCATGCAAATAAACAAGTCAGGGGCAACACCCATGTTAATTCGTAGCCATAGATTAGAATCGTGGCTTCCTTCCTTTCGCTGTGACAGGTTTGGGCTAAGGTGGCTATGAAAGTAAACAACAACCCCCCCGCTATGTTTTATTGCTTTTGTTTTTCCCAACTACATAGTGCATGTTACCGTAAGTGAGTCAAACCTTTCAACATGTGGTAAATGTTAGCCTAGGAAGTGCCAAGTTTCAGTTAATAAGACGAGGTCAACACCCTGAAACAACTCTAGTATTTATTTCATTGTGACAATGAAATCTTCCATGGCAATGCATCTAGATGTAGAGTAGTTCTATTAGCAATCTTGATAAATTATATCAAGGATAAGATAAAGACTCAAAGACATTGTGTATAAGACTTGACAAAAAATATTGATTAAGTTTTTGACAATGAACAAAAAATCTAGAAGCTTTTATTAATAGGCAAGGTTCAATGCAAGGATAGACTTAAGATAGAAGTGTATTACATACGTTTTGAGTTGTTTTTATGAAATTCATGGGTGGTGCCAACAATGTCTTTTAGTTATATATTTTTCCATAAAAAATTCGAAGGAGCTTTACCAAGTGTTTACAACTTTTTGCAAATTTGGTTTTTTAAGCTTTCCACCCATACAACATTAAAAATATTTTACCAACTTGGCCTTCTAAAACATTATGCCAACTTAATCTTCTACAATAGCACTTACTCATAGTTGGGGTTCATAGAATGACTATTTAATAGTAAAAAAAATGTTGAGTTGTATAATTTTATTACATTTACAATTATAATGCATTATTGTATGCCTACAATTAAACAATGTCATAATAAGTAAATAGAAATATCTAAAAATAGATTTGATAGTATGTAAATGTCCTTTTGGGTCATTCAAAGTAACATTATTAATTGTTCAAATTGTGGTTTTCAAGAACCAAAAAGAATGCATGAATTAATGCAATTGACTTCAAAAAAAATTAATGTATAAAACATTCTTACATTTATGTTTAACATTTTTCATTGGATGCACATTTGATTAAATTATAAATCTATGTAATTTCCTTTTTGGGGATTATAAATTGTTTTGGCCTTTTGGTTGATTGCTTCTATTAATTGTGTTTGGAATTTATAGCCCCAATTACAAATCACTTGTCCAAGAAATAATCAAACATAAAAAACATATCAAGTAATCCATAAACTTTTATTCAAGGATTTCTTTGCATTAATTTCTAGTTGTTGGACCAAAGAATTGATGCATTACAATAAACATGTGAAAAACCATCATCACCATATGAATTATCTTAATTTGAACTATTCATTTTTTTATTTGTTTCATGTAGATTCTATTTTTTACCACATTTTGGAAATATATATCTTTAAAAAAAATTCTATAAACTTTTATGGATTCTTATTATTCTTGATAATCATTGTAATCAATAATGGGTATTGCAAAAAGTTTTTTTTTAAAGGATTTATATTCACATTATTTGTTTACAACCTAAAGTCAAGCTATTAACATCTCCCCTGCTATTTTTCCTCATCCCTTGCATGTGATATCAATATATTTCCAATGTACAAAATGTTTATTTCTACATGCAAACAAGATAAATGGAGTCACACTTGCCTATTTAAGTGCTTATTTAGAAAGCAATGGGTTTGCTTGTAGGATGATGTGGTATAATAGGATTGGTTACAAAAGTTGTTGGATTCCGAATTCATAATTTTTTTCATAATTATGTAAATTTGAGAGCAATTCAAGTCATTTCAAAATGACAAAAATAACAAAAGTTCATTAGTTATATCGCTTTTCAGTGTTCTACTACTCATTAAATTTGTTCCATATGTTCCAATAATATTTTGAAACATTGTCATGTAAACATATTAAAGACTTATAACATTAGTATAATTTTTGATATTTAAAAAAAAAACCAAGTGTATTGATTACACTTGATGTACTTGCATGCTATTATTATTGCAATCACTTAGTTGTTGATAATGGGGCTATCATATTAGCCTCCATAAAAATTGTGATTTTGTTGCCCTCACCATGTATTGCACCCTACTATCTTTTATTTAATGCTAGTTGTCACTTTGGATTCTCCAATTTTTATATTTACCATTTCACAACAAACCTTCCAAAAAACATGAAGCACGTAAATTTTATTTTTTTAGTTTAAAAACATCCAAGTTAAATATGGCATTCTACATGGATGTTTTGTTTAATGTCCATAATATTCCTTTGAATATTTTCCATTTGCACCATTTCCATTTAACACTTAATATGTTGTTTTTAAAAATTTCCATGTTTTGAGTATGAAATAAGTGTTTGCTTATTTGGTCCAAAATCCTTGGATAGTTTAACCAAACTTTAACAAGCTAGGAATTGGTTTTGCATTTTATCAAAAGCTTTCAACTTGATCTCAATAATTGTTATAAGCCATATTATTTTATAAGGTAGTCCAACCTTTAAATTTTGGTTTCCCATGTTGAAAATTTCAACAATGATTTCTCTAGGTGTTATAATTGATATCAACATCAAGGTTTTCTTCATTTTCAACAAAATTTGAAAATATCCACAACTATTTACATTTAATTCATGCCAAAATTAAAGGAAACCAAAAAATCTAACTTAACATAAACCTTAAATCTGATAAAGGACAACTAGAAAGTGAAATATTCATTTTTTTAAAAAGGTAAATTTTGGAAGTAAAAATGTTGTAGTCACAATCAAGGTACCCAAAAAGGAATGTCACACTACAAAGGACTCCAATTCACAAAATTCAACTATGATTGTGTTTTTTCTTTATATTATGTCTTTAATTCGACATGACCAATGAGTTTTATAAGTTCCAATGAACACAAGGACAATTCAATTTATAAATTGTGTGCACAAATTAATGTCCTTAAGATTCGTGAGAAATAAAAATTAATCATGGTCATAAGAATTGCAACATTCTTGTAACATGGTATAGGAATCAATAGGACTAGTAAACTTACGCCAAATTGCACCAAATTTAAATTACACCATATACATGTTGTTGGATATCAAATGCAATGAAAACTACACCATATACAATTTTTAAACCTTTCATAAAATGTCTGAAAAATGAAATTTTCAAATATTTTTAAGCTACAAGGATAAGGATTAATAAATGAACATTATTTAATGTGTTGTGAAGCACATATGAAGCATCTAGATGTAAACTAATGCTATATAAAAACATAATTTACAAAATTCAAATGTTTTCAAGTACACATAACTTAAGTTGCATTTGTCACACAATCAAAATTGGCTAAAACCATTTTCTTTGTATTTAGGACTTTAAAGTTTTGGAATCCTAGTTCCTTTTGAGGTACCCTAGTTATGATTGTGGCAAAAAAGAATTTCTTTCAAGATGTTTCTTAATTTTGAATCTTTGGACACCTAAGGAATCTTCAATGTTTAAAACACAACTTGGAGAAGGAATTTTTTTCAATTGAATTATTTTCTTGAATATGGAAATATTTCAAAGAGGAATAAGATTTAATTAATTTTTTGAGAATCATTTTTTTTTGAACTTACATGACACATAATTATCCAAGGATTACTAGCATTCTTAACATAATTTGAAAAGGAAAATCATGTTAAAATTACACTATTTGGTACATGAAAAATATTAAAATATGGGTTTGTATTCTTTGATTTGTTGCAATTCTAGATATGATTGTAATTCAAAATTTCAAGACACCGTTCTTAGCTTGGAGAATGATTCCCAAAGGCATTTCAATGAATAAATGAGAATTCTCCATTTGCATGTGGTCCACATTGAAACTTCCAAACTTACTATGTAAAAGAGTAATGGTTGTAAAAGATGCAATGGATCCATTGCATCCCTTACAACCATTACTCTTTTACATAGTAAGTTTGGAAGTTTCAATGTGGACCACATGAGCCATTGCATCTCTTACAACCATTACTTTTTTACATAGTAAGTTTGGAATCCATTGCATCTCCTCCAACCATTACTCTTTTAAGGTTTAGGGTTTCTAGCTTCATCGTTGGTTTGTCATTAATGGAACCTTTATATTTGTTGTGTTCAAAATGTGTTATATCTTTTCATCTCATTTTATTTTGATTCGTTCATTGTTAAAAATGAACAAACTTTAATATACACAATTTTAAAATGCTACATACATTTTATCCTACATTCATCTTAATGTTGTTTCATTTCTTACACTAGGCATAACATAAAAGCTTCTTGTCATTGATATGTTTCAATTGTCCTCATCAATTTTTCTACATGGCTTCCCATGATCAATAAAAGGTCAACCCCACCTAGGCACATTTAGTTTTGCAAGCAACCATTGTTCAAATGGTTGCAACAATTGTGGCCCATGCAAAAAACAAGTTATATCACAATCAACATTTTAGGGATGTGTTTCTCCCTTTCGCCATGGAGGTATTTGGGTTCCTTCATTAGCAATTTGATGACTTTTTTCATCATTCTGCAAATGTGGTGTGGTTAGCTAAAAGCTTTGTTTGAAACCCTCCATTTTCAATATTATTTTCATTTTTGTAGACAAAGGGTGTAAGTGGTTCTTCAAAACTTGGGTCATCTTTATCTTGAAGCATGTTGTCGCTGCTTAGGAGGCCTCTTCTAGCTTGTTCTTTTAGGTTCTCCATTCATATCCTTGTTGGATTTGCTTCATGTGACCAATGAGTTTAGAACCTAAATAATTCTTTTAGCCCTCGTTTGTGCTTTTGCATTAATAGGTGTTGTCTCTTGGTTGGATGTCGGTTTTCTTTTTGTGTTCCTCCCTTTCCCTTCCAAGTGGATATTTTTCCTTTTACTTTACCCTATGGTTAGATTTGACGAAAATTAATAAAAAACTGAGATGTTGAAGATTTTCAAAATTGTCAAGGGAAAAATGTTGAAAGTGTAAGAAATTTCAAGAAAACATTGCCTAATTTGATGAAAATTTCAAATTGACAAATGTGAAAATAATTGTTGTATCCATATGTTTCAAAGTGGGAACACATGAAACTTTTAATCACATGAAATTTCAAAGATAATTATATAAAATTAACTTGACAAAAACATAGTATGAAATTCCAAAGAGTACAATCCTGAAATAACACAAAATTTGAAACTCCAACACATTTGGTCATTAATGCTGCAATTTCATCATTTTAAAAAAGCTCTTTGAAGTTCTAGTCTTCAACATCCTCTTTAAACACATGTCACAATCATCACCCAAAAAACCTTTGCTAATTATTTTTGAACTCTTCTTTAAAAGCTCCTTTAAATCCCAATCTTCAACATCCTCCTTTAACACATTTCATGATAATCATGCCCAAAAATTATTTTCAAACCATCCCTTGTCCAAGTTGTCAAAATATAGGATTTAACATGTGTCAAAAATTTAAAAAAATTAATTTGAGGTGCCAAAAACTCCCTTGGTCTAAAATTAATTCAATTCAACACTTGGTTGTTGAATTTGATCACAGGGTAGGGTATTAAGTTTGACAAGATTTCATCATCAATAAATGCATTTTCTTGACATGTATGCAACTAGTGTGTTTGCAATATAAGGATGCATGCTAGAGTGTCATCTCTGATTCTTTATCAGGCTGGTGAAACTTAGGATTCAACCTTGGGCAACACCTACCCAGCCTCGCATAAGCTCACCCTGGGTTTGCTATCGCATCCAAGTGGGCTTGATTTTGGCTGAAATTGTTACAAAAGATTTTTAATTGTGTCAACTTTGAATCCAACTGCTGATTTTGTGATCCTATGGATGAGGAGGAGAATTGGGTCAGATTTACAACTAAAGTTTTGAGTAGAGGTAAGATCGGTATAGAAAGGCACATAGGCTCTAAGGAGTTCAGCACATGTTCGCTAGAGAAGAAGAGCATTCTTGGGCTTTCTTATTATGCATATAAAGGATTTTCAAGGCAGATTCTGCCACTTTTTAGACATCTTAGATTATAGAATTCAGCCTCGTGGAAGGAGGTGGCCACTTTGGGGGATGTGCCACCTTTTTGAGAAAAGTAAACTGCTATTTTTAACAGATTATGCCTTGAAAAAGTCTTTATTCCAGGGGAGGCATCCCATAGGCTGCAGAAATGCACTAGTGGCGTCTTTTCTAGGCCAAAGGTGGTAGGGATTGGGGAAGCTGTTTTGCTCTTCCAGGAGAAAAAGGTGTTCAAATCAGGCAGATCCCCGCCTATGACTTTCTCTTGATTAGTTCTTACTAATGTCAAGGTCCCAGCATTTTCACCCTAGCCAGGCTAAGGACTAGGTAACAAGCAAGAGTGTGCAGGTTACTATGAATAGTTGAGGAGTGTGATCATTGAGACTATTCATAGTAACTAGCCAGTTACCGGACATATCTGATTGTCTGGGAGCATCTAGTTTATTGGTCATGGGACACCCAGAAAAAAAAAAAAAAACCCATTAGTTATGAGGTTCCACCAACCAGTGACCAGGAACATGCAAAAAGGAGTTAAGGAGGTATGAAAATGTCAGATGGCAGCAGAATACATGATATGACTGGGGAGCTCTCATCAGATGGTATGGCACTGCCACACTAACCAGATTCTCTCTACAATCGATTATGTATGTATAAAGTCCTCAATACATACGCAAACCAGACATGCCAAATTGTCTGGCATATGAAGAAGCTGATCAGAAGCCAAGCCTTGAGTTAGGAACTGGAAGGAGGGGGGGGGGGGGGAGGGGGGGGGGGGGGGGGGGAAAAACAAATGGGGGGGGGGTTTTTTTTAAAAACACCTTTTTTAAAACTGGGGGGGCCCCCAAAAATCAGGCA
>Ga0116231_10006216_pt1 | contig 22950 bp, 18 predicted proteins | sample S1TSphgellanicum_2_FD_89695 | JGI IMG/M metagenome (GOLD analysis project Ga0116231, IMG submission 89695) | Host-associated microbial communities from peat moss isolated from Minnesota, USA - S1T2_Fd - Sphagnum magellanicum MG | ecosystem: Host-associated > Plants > Peat moss > Unclassified...
AGTGGTCTGCAGTTATGTTGGACATGATGTTGAGTCCTTAAACATTGGTTGATTGAATGATAATTTGACATGAAGTCCTAGGATGTGTAATGTGTGAACTTGAAAATATATATCCATCAATCCTAATCATAAATTATGCATAGAAGGCGGGCTACTTAATTTCAACTACAAACGCAATCTAACATCTAGAATGACATTTGTATTTTTCTGTCATTAGTAGCATTTGTGCTATCAAGCACAATCACCTTGTAGAACCGGGAGTAGAGGGACGGAAAGTCACCTCACAAGCCTACAATAGCAAAAAATAATGTAGGGTGAAATAACTTAAAACAATGAAAAGTAGCCCTAGAAAGTTGAAAGTAACTTAAAATAGGTAATATTATTAAATTAACAAAAAAATTATCCATTTATTAAACTTTTTTTTTCAAAAGAATGGTCATTAAAATATTATTAAATATTGATATTAAAAAAATTGTTCAAATGATTTTACACTTTCAAAAGGAAATAAATGTAATTATGTACATTATTGAAAATAAATAAACTAAACTTTAATCATTTCATTTGGAGAAATTTTCAATAAGATATGAAATTTCAAAATTTATGTTTTTGTAATGTTTAAAATGAAGTATTTGATATGTATTAGTGGATCAATTCATTGTTCGTAGCAATTGGTCCATGTTCATTAAAGGGTTGACCATTTTCACCATGGCAAAAATGTTCAAAATTTAATGAAGCCTAAAGTGAATTAGAATGCATTTTGGTGTAGTGCATCTTATTATAAATTAAATGCCTTACCTCATCAATTGAAAACTTGTTATTAAAATATGAATATGGTGATTTGATGTAATTTGTGATCAAATTAAAACATGTACACATGCATGATTTTGTTAGTAACCTCCTTATTTTTTTCCCGAAAGCACAAGTGTCACAATAAAACATTAAGGACACATTTATGTAAAATTGTTCCCAATACATGAACATCCCATGTGCAAGAAAATTATGGTGGCATGATCGTTGATATGATAAGAGTGCAAAAGAGAATTTGGTACTACTTTTAGTATAGATTATAAACCCTAGTCATTCATAAAAGGTGAAGAAAAATTAAAACTACCCATAATGTGGATTTGGCCAAAAAACAAAGTTGTGAAGGTTTTTTTTTATAATAAAAATAGTTAGCCAATGAAGACATTTATATGAAGTGCACATGGTATCTATGGATGTGTTACAACAATATGTTCATTTTCCTTCTTTTTCTTTCATATAACATCAATGACATTGTAGTCTATCTAACCAATCTTTTAAGGCATGTAATAATTGCAAAATGAGGAAATCAAATTTTATTGCAATGTAATTTTCAATGTTTTAATGATCTACATATATTGATTATTTGAACCTTTTCCAATGTGGCATTGATAGTTGCAAATGCCATGTATGTATCATTATATTTAATGTATCATTTATATATGTGTGTGTGTGTAGCATGATGATGAAGCAACTGATATATCTTTATAACAAATTGAAATGGAAGAAAATGTGCTAGTCAATAGGCAAGATATATTATGAAGAATTCATGCAAATTTGTTTTAGAATTGTAATGCCTTGCAAGTTTTTTAATTAAAATATATTAGAAACTTGTAAAATATTATCTAATGGTGCATGTTTTGACTTCTTTTTTTCATGTTTTGCAATTGCATCATTTTCCAAATTTACACAATTTAAACTTTCCATCAATTGACATTCAATAATCCAACAAAACATTTTCAAATTTTTAATGGAGTCATTAATATGATGTACATAATCAAAAAAATTAAAACATGTATATATGCCAAATGTTATAATGTTCTCGTGAGGCCTTACCTGATGTAAATGAGTGAGAGGGAATTTTTTTCTTTCTATAGCCATTAATGCACTTGCCACCCCTAGGTTTGTAAAGTGATATTGGGGGTAAACAATATTGTTGATTTCCAAGGTTGTAACAAAATGCAAATAGGAAGAATGTTTATTTAGCTTTTAAGAAAGAAACAAGGTTGGGAGCTTTGAGATGGGACTAAAACAAATTCCCAAGTAGGAATTCAAAGCAAGATCAATTTGCATAAATCAAAAAAGCAGGTGGTTAGTGGAAGTTGAAGCTAAAATGGTGCAAATGAAACATGGGTTAACCAAATTTAGACCATGGCCTAGATTTGGAGAGGAGCCACCACCTCTTTTCCTATAATATACTTTGTGGCCAACAATGAAGGCTACATCAAAGTGATAAAAGGTCTTAGGACTCCTAGGAAGGAATATTTGTTTTAAAAAAATTCCATCAAGTTATGAATCCCACAATTTTGCACTCTTGTAATTCCCACAAAACAAGTTTTGATTAAAAAGTTTTCAAGAGAAAAGTTGTGATCCTTGAATACTTTCCAACAACATGCTATTTGCTCAATTTGGAGGTTATTTGTTCCACGTTTTTTGGTTTTAGTTGTTGGGAATCAAGTTACCAGTTTGAATTTTAGTGTTTATTTTTGCCATATAACTATTAGCTCCCCAACTCCAAATGGAAAATGTGAGCCCATTTTCAACACCTATGTTTTAAGACTTTTTAACGGTATATTAAGGTGTAATTTAAAGCAAGTTTACTACCTACATGTTTATTCCAAAAATCGAAAAGTATTAAGGTTCTAACTCCCAAAGTGAGAAAATTACTTGGGAGCATGGTTTCATTCTCCACATTCTCCCACATTTGTGGGATGTGTGTTTGAATCTTATGGTTCTTTCATAGCCCGCATCTATTTTCATGTTTTAGCCTTAGTTGATAGCCCAAAACTAAGCTAGCAATAGTCACATATACAATCAATTGAAAAATGAATGAACGAATGGTGAGATGATCAAACAAGGAAAAGATTTTTCTTTTCACATGTGGACATCATTTAACAAAAAAATCATGAATAATCAAAAAATGAATGACCAAACATGAAACATAATAATAAACATATTTTTAAAAAATACAAATGCAATTGTCACTATCATAGTTCCATAAATTTTATTCATGCATTGAAACCTTCCATCTTTGTTTTCCAAAATCATATCATTAAGCCAAAGCAAAAAAAAAAAAAACTATTATAACTATCATAATCATGATTCCATATTTCCTTCAAAAACTAAACCTTTTGTCAAACAAGAAGTGTAAGGGATTAAGCACAAACATATTTATCCTCAATCAAATGATTTGGAATAACAAGGCCATAATAGGATCAAAGCTTGGAATGTGATGAGATGTTAAAGGTACTTCCAAATTCAATGGTTTGGATCTTTTGCAATTTGACAATTTAGGACTTAGGGAAATGATGAATCTTTGAGTGTAGGGACGTTGCAAAAGAGACTTGGATTAATTTCATCAAACATTTTGATTGAATATTCCAATGTTTAAAGGTTTAAGGATGCAAAAATTAGGGTTTAGGGTGGCAATAGTTAAGCTTTAAAGAGACAAAATGTTGGGTTTTAAGGTCACAAAAGTGGACAACTTAAATTGATTTAATCCAACATTCATATTAAATTTGGTGCATTTTGGTGATTATAATTTTTTCAATCATTGAAACATGAACTTGCTGCCAATTGGTGAAAAACAATAATGGTTGTAAATGAACCTTTATAATTGGTCATCAATTCTAGTTCCATTTCATTTCAATTTTAGATTTTTCAAATTTTTTTTTCATCTTTCTTTGTTACTTATTTTCCTTTTTGATGTTGCAAACATATAGGGTGTAAGCAAAATAAAGTGAACAACTTGATTACCTTGTCAAAATTGGATTAAGTAGATTTAAAATAACAACAAAACCCATTATAGAATTGTGAAACATTGAAAGTTTTCATTTCAATCATTAAATGTAATTTTTGTTTACACTAATGTGCATTGATTTCATATTTCAAACTATAAAATAAGTTTTAAGTAGGTTTTTCAAAATACAAGTAGCTTTTGACATTTATTTTTCATTATGGACTTTTGGTTTCAAGTAGGTGTCAAGTAGGTTCTTACAAAAAGGAAATAATTTTTTTTTTGATGATTTGCTAAAACACATGTTGATTTTCATATCCTAATTTATTATATATCAATTTCAGTAATTTTTCTAACCAAAAAGTAGGTTTGAATACATATTTGTTAGTTAGTTTCAAATGTATTTTAATCTACTTTTTAAATTCATTTTCTTTTAATTTTTTTAGAATTAAATTCTTATAAACTTAATAGAGCAAACTAATGTTACTTGACACATACTTTCACCTAATTTGATGCTACTTTATGGTACTTATATGAGTGGCACAAGGTTGAAGTGGAGACTATTTTTTCTGTCTACTTTGTTTTGTTTTGACCCTATAATGTTATGATTCATTTTGTGTTATTTTTGTACTTTTGTTTTCTTGTGGACTAATGGGTGTGACCTACATATTTGACCTTCACAAACTCAAAGGCTTAAAGGTTGATGAAATTGAAGTTATTAAATACTTTAATAACATTTGTGATTTGTGATATTTATGTTGTTGGAACTTATTTGTTTCCTTCGTCAAAGATTTTTTGGATCCTTGCAAATATGGTGAAGATGCATTGGATGATTTTTTTGATCTAGAATGACATGTCAATGATGATGGAAAAACTTTGAATTAGCAATTTAGAACTCTTAATCCATGTGAACAAATTGAAAATTAGAAATAAGGAGGCCAATGAAAGAGTAAACATACATAAATTTGGGGATTGGACACATTCAATCCTTGAGGAGAAACAAGAATTTGGATACATCAATATTGATTGAATATCTACACTATATTGATTTGAAATCCTTGGTTGACCCACTTTGTGAATTCATGTTACAAGTAGTTAAATAAAATAGTGAATTATACCTTTCAATTAAGTAATTTACCTTATGTCTTATTCGTTTGTTTCCTTTTTTGGTGTTTTGTTTATAGGTTATGTATGTTTTGGTGTTGTGTTTCCTTGATAATTGTAGTATCCTGGTTTTATTATGAGCTTGTGGCAAGGTTATAAAATTTCGAGATGTTGTCAATTCTATTACATTACGGGATGCAGTTTAAAGTTTAAAATATAAACCAATGATGTTTACAATTGTGTGAAGTTCATGACCAATGAGACCATCAATGGTTTTATCCTTGTTGGTCCCAGAAGAGATGTTAATAAGTTAAATGTTCAAACTTTTTTAAGGGAATCAATAATGTTCAAATAAGATAAATGTTAAATTAATAATTTTCATATGTTGCATATATGATTTGAAATTTTATCATTTGTAATGTCACTAAACTAAGAAATGTGGACGACCATATGATTACTCTTTGCATGAAGATAAATTTAAAGTCTATTTGATGTAAGTTCAAATTTTTGTTTCATATTTTTGTTGTTTTGTTTTTTAATTTATCTATTTAATTTTTAAAAAAATTCTTTGATTCATTATTTTTTTGTTTTTTTTTTGGTTTGTGTGAGTACTAACAACGTATATAAAAGAATTAGAAGTTTGATGTAAACTAAATCAAAGTTGAAAACCACCACACCCTTTAATGAACTAATATAATACATTCTTGATGTGATCAAAATGTATAAAACTTTGATTTCACATAGGTTGAATGGGTAGAGATTGGTTTAGATCCTTTGTTTCTTGCCCACAACACATGTTAATATTAATATTAAGTGCAAAAAAAATGGTTTGATTTCCAAAAATACCTACTAGTAAAATACATTAATCAAATTATTAAGTGTGAAATTAATTGAGGATTTGCATAAATTGAAAGGAAAGAAATTTTTTAACAAGAGCAAGAAAGGGGTTATGATCACAAGGTTAATTGAAATTATGGTATTCGTTGAGTTTGCAATGAAAATATTCAACCCTCAAGATTCAAAGTGTTATTTGAAAGTAAGTTCCCTTTGGTTTGTTTTCTTTATAAATTGTATAAACTAGTTTTTGGTAAAAAAAAACTTCATTTTATTTTATTTATGGTAATCTAATTAGCTTAATTTTTTTGACAATATCGGGCTACCAATATTTTGTAATGGTCACCTATTGGAGATGTTTTTGTGTGGGGAGGGGAGGATAGTGTATTAGAAATTATAAACATAATGTAAAGTCCCATTGTGTTTACGAGACAAAAAGTCAAAAATTATTAATTAAATGAAACATCTTGTTTATTTCAGTTACAATTTTGAATTAATATAAAATATTAATTTATTACTATCATTAGGTCGTTATGTAACCAAAAAGAGAGGGTGCATAACCAGACAATCAACTTGCCGATCAGATATGCCTCTGCCTAATCGTGTTTTCAGCGATTCTGACAACAAGCAACCAACTTTTGATCTCTTCCCGAACACATCCAACACTCTCCTGCCTACATTCGCGGACCCCCACACGGATGCCACTTATGTTTACAAAAACCAACAGATTATGATCATCGAACATGAGCTTGCATCTTCATTCATACAAAGTCCATAGAGTACAAGCATTTTAACTCTAGTGTGTTCATCGAACGCAAAGTCCTCGGCTACAACCTTTCTCAACTACTCTCGTAAGCAGTTCACATCTGCCCAGCTAATCGTTGGCGCAGCGGAAAATTCAACAACTAGCCTGAGCTCAAAAACCTTGCCTCCACTTTCTGTGTATTCTGCACTTTTCTATCCAGATTTGCCTTTTTTCCCTCCAAAAATTGCACTGATCTTCTCTACTGGCTATTTTGCCGACCACCCAGAATGAGGACCCTCTATCATCGCTCCTCCTTTTTCGCACCTCCAAACCGCCTCAACTCATAATTGCTGTTCCATTCCTCACCATAATTCGGCGCCTCCCTATCACGCGCGATCCGCCCCCATGCTCATTCAGTAGTAGCCGCCATTCCTTCCTTCCTATACAACATCTCACACACACCCAGATAGATTTCCCATGCACTCCCATGTAGTAGTAATGGAAAGGCAGCCGCCATAAAAGAAACGGCAAATAACGTAGACTTAACTTCCATGATCAGGAAGTGTTCACACAGGTGTGGCGACTTAATTTCGTGTTACATATGTAACCCCTCCGTTTTTGAAAAGCTGAGTCCCTCAACCTCCCTTAGTCTGGTGGAATGTGATAGATCTGGAGATCTCGATGAGACCTCTCCCATTGACGTCCATTAGCATCTTGGACAATGCATAGCCGACTGCCTTCTTCAAAGTCAAAGTTTCCCTTCCCATCAGTATGCCCAACGAACTGGTATGGACCCTCCCAGCTTGGAGATAAAGCTCTTCTCTTTCCTGGTTTTTTCATCTTCACCATTGTCACCCCTGCAACCAGACCCTCAAATAGATGCTTACCTTTCCGAACGGCATAAGTCTTTTTTTGCTGCTTCTGTGCTTGCTCCACATTGAGCAAAACGTCTTTGTGGATGCTTGTAATGAGCTCCATCTTCTGCAAAAATTGTGCTGCAGCCACCTTGACTTCCGCACCAACATCAGTTTCAGTAGTCAGGGCGTGCAAATAATTGTCTGCCCTGAGTCGTGGTGTACGACCAATTAGGATCATGAAAGGTGAGAACCTTGTACTAGCCTGGATCCCACATCGGTACCCAAACAAAATCTTAGCTAGATGGTCGTCCCAACAATCCATATTGCTTGGTGTTGCCGTAAAAACAATGATGCCATGCTTGATGGTCTTAATCATGCGCTCTGCCATTCCATTGCATTGAGGCCATTGAGGTGTAGTGCGCTGATGCTGGATTCCGTAATCCCTGCACATCATCTCGAATTCTGCAGCCCATTCTCCACCATTGTTAGTGAGTATGAATCTGGGTATTCCATATCTACAGATGATGTCGTCCTCCAGGAACCTGGCTGCAGTCTTAGCACCATGGTCAGCAACTGCCTTTGCCTCGCACCACTTGGAATAGTGGTCGATGGCCACCAAGATGTACCTGTTTCCTGACTGGTTTCAGGCAAAGGTCCGACAGTGTCCAATGCAACTCTATGGAATAAGTCATAGATGGGGATGCTCTTCAATTGTTCATCCCTAGAGCCGATACTACCCTTGCTCCTCATTAGCTGGCACTATTGGCAACTTCTGACCATCGCTTTAACATCTTCAGTTTGGTGATGCCAGAAATACCTTCGACGAATCTCAGCTAACGTCCGTTGTTCCCCGAAATGCCCCAGATCTTCATGCATTTGATTTACCAGGGACATCCTTTCCTCTGGCTTGGGTAAGACCAACGCCTTGAAGTAAAGCTTTTGCTCCTTCTAGCAGTAATTGCTCACCCTCTTTTTAGCCCTTTTGCTTTCGTCAAGGTCCACTGAATCGGGCAGTGCACCGTTCCTTAATAATCCCAGATAGATTGCATCTTCCCAGATGTCGATGTACTTTGGATCCAATTCCTGGTCCTCATCCTCATCAGATTCAGTAGGACTCAACTCCTGGTTCCCAAACTCGGCTAGTTCCTGAACCTCCAGAATCAGATCTAGTTGCTGTCGTTTGTCAAAGTACAGGGGTCGCCTCCTCTTCAGCATTACTTCCACACCTTCGCCTTGCACAATCTCACTCTTCCTTGCAACTTCTGTCTCATACGGCTCATAAAATGGTTTCTGTGTAGATATTGCCGAAAATGCATGATGCCCCAAATCAACGCATAGCACTCCCCTTCCATGGGGTGAAATTTCCTTTGTGCCATCGTCAGACCTTTGCTGGCATATGCCACCACTTTCTTGAACCTACCCTCCTTCTGTGATAGGATGACACCAACACCTTTGGTTGACCAATCCACATCGAAGCAAAATGGCATTTGGAAGTCTGGTCGTATCAATATGGGAGCATCAACAAGTGCTCTCTTCAAAGAATCAAACGCCTGCTAGCAGTCCCGATTCCATACAAACACAACATCTTTCTTCATTAATTCGAACAATGGATTAGCCAACCTTGAGTACCCTCATACATACTTCCGGTAGTACCCCGTCAATCCCAGAAAAGACCTGACACTAGTGACCGTCGTCGGTTCTGGAAAGCGCAACACCGCGTCAACCTTCTTAAGATCTGGCTTCGCACCCTCCTTACTGACCACATAGCCCAGGAACACGATGCTCTCAGCAGCGAAACAACACTTGCCTGGGTTCAACTTCAAATTCACTTCCCTGAGCTTGGATAGTACAACTTCCAGGTGTCGCAGATGATCCTCCCAATTCTTGCTGTGGACATTGAGATCATCCACAAACACCTTTAGAAACTTATCTCCCAACTCCTTGAAAACTAGTGACATTGTTCTCGTGAAAGTGCTAGTCGCATTCTTGAGACCAAAAGGCATAACCGTCCAGTCATACAGTCCAGTCTTGGTAACCAATGTCGTATTCCTCACATCTTTGGGAGCCATTCGAATTTGCCAAAATCCTGACTACAAATCTAGTGCAGTAAACCAAGCTAACTTCCCCAGCTGGGAAATCACATCGTCTACAAAAGGCATGGGGAATCAATTGCACCGTGTCTGCAAGTTGAGTGGCCGGTAGTCTCCACAGAATCGCCTACTCCCATCCTTCTTCACTGGCAGAGTCACGCGGAAAGCGTACTCAGAATCACTCAGCTTCATCTTGCCTAACTCCACCAACACATCAATCTGTCTCTTTACCTCTGCCTCCTCCTAGTAGGACAACCGACCAGGAGCTACCTTGCAAGGTGGAAATCCCTGTGTGTCTATGGAGTGTTCTTCGACATTACAACAGCCTAACTCCCCTTTGTTCCAAGCAAACACATCCTGAAATCGCTCTAATAATCCCCAGAACTGCTGTGCCTTTTTCTCATCCAAGTGATGATCAACTCGAATCTTTTGGCAAATCTCTTCCCACGTCGAATTTGCCTTGTTGTTTTCAGACAACGCCAACCGTTCCTTGAAGTTGTTGTAAGAGTTAGCAATGTTCATTTGCTGGACTTGTAGTAGCATCGGTACTTCTGCGCAAGTTGTGGCTCCAGGGAGAGCCTGCTTCCCTTGCTCTGCATCAGAAACCCACCTGATCCAATCGGCATAGTCATCAACATCTGTGACTTCCTCCTTCATGAAGTCATCGGCTTGCTCCTGCAACGTCAGTTGCAGCATCTGTTGTGGTCCTTCCAACAACACCAAATCCTCAAGCTCGGTGTTTTCGAACTCAGATTTGTCATCAACTGAGTCCACCAGTTGAATCCCGCCTTCACGATCCTTGTCTGTGTCAGAGTCAAAATCTGATACCATCGCATCCATTTGTCCTGTTGCAATGTGCTTAGACAAGGATGGCTCTCTGACAATAGTTTCTAATTTTCCATCGAGATGTGTGTTTCCCAAGGCGGCAACAACCTCTTGCATTAGAGTTTCCGAATTCATCTTTTGCAGCATGTTGACCATGGTCAATGGTAATACTTCTACCCTGGTACCTGGTCCACGCTTCACTTGGATCAACCCCCGCTCCACATCGACAACTGCTCCAATTTTGATCAGAAGATCGAGCCCAAGCAGCACGTCATAACTGTCCGTGTCCACCACCATGAAAGTCATGGTGCATTACACACCTCCGACCTTGATTGGTACTTCATCGATCCGACCAAGCGCATGCGTAACTACTCCTGATGTGGTCTTGTAGGTTTCGGAACCAAAGACCATATGCATCAGTCCTAGTTCCCGAACTACTGCAGCCGCCATGATACACATTGACGCTCCAATGTCTACAAGTTCCTCCACTAGATAGTTATTCACTTCCACCGACAAGTGGAGTGTCTTACTAATGCGTCTTGTTGATGCAGATTCATCTAAGCGTTGGAGCTGCTGAAACCATAGACACCTGATTGTTCACAGCTTCTGCATCCTTTTTCTTTTTCGCCACTTTCACTAAATTTTCCAGGTGTTCTAATTCTCTTGGAATCATCAGCACTGTCTCCATGGGTGTCATCGAAACCTTTCCTTTGATGAAATGGGATAGAATTTTCAACCTGATAGAATTCTCCCGATTCATCCCTGTGTTTTCTCCTTCAGCCTCGGAAGATGGCCCAGCACTTGCCGGTGCCACTTCGACAAGCATTCTCCTCCTGGGTACCCGAGTGTATGAGAATACATTTTCATTTCCACACAGCTTGTTGAGTTGCTGCAGAGTTGCTTCCTTGTCATTCAGCAATACTTCCAAGAAGTTTACTGCTCCAGAATGTGGCTTCCCATCTTTGGGCTTCTTCCAACACCTGTCCTCTGAGTGTCCCAAACCCGAACAAAAGGAGCACTTTATTCCACAATTTTCTGTCCTATGAAACATTCCACATTTGGCACATTTCGACCGTGGTTCATTCAATCTCGAACATACAGTGGTTATATGGTCTCTTCCCTTACAAATTTGGCACCCTCCAAACATGGTGGGAGAGGATGATGTGACAGGATTTGGCACATTCCCTTTTAAGAAATTAATGAGTGTATTGTTTAAAGCATTAACCTGCTTCTCCATTATCGTCTCTACAACTCCCTCTTCTTGCTCCTCCTTCAATGGTTCGAATGGAGTTTTTCCAAGCTCACCCAGTACTCTCTCGAGCTTAGTGGCAACATTCACCAGCTCTTTAATATCAGCAAACGTCCTTACCACACACGGCTTTCGAATTTCCGACCTTAATCTGGCCAAAAACCTTCTCTTCTGTTCGGCGTCTTGTATCTTTCCCTTCTGAAACAATCTATCAAGACGTTCGAAATATTTTTGAACCCTCTCCTTGGGTTCTTGCTTGATGGCGTCAAGCTTCATCCTGATGTCATCGGCATCTACATTTCCATATATATGTATGATCAGAGTCCTCAATTCAGTCCAATCGGCTAGTGGCGGCTGCAACCTCTTGAACCACTCCTTGGCTTTACCCCTCATATTCAACTTTGCAATCTTGAAGAGCTTGTTCGCATTCAGATCGCGCACCTTAGCCGCCATGGTGAGCCTTTCCGCCCAGTCATTGACGTCCTCATGGTATCTTCCCCAGAACAATTCATCCATCCCCTGGGGACTGGTCATCTTGCAAACGTTCAATTTCACACCAAAATTGAAGCACTTTCTATTATACACTCGATTCTTATGTAACTATTGGTGACCAGAGTACTGAACAGCTTTATAGTTTACTCTGTTCGTTTTGGACCATGAACACAACAAATGTCATACAATTCAATCTGGAAATCCAGATTGATCTCCTTCTGCTATTGGTCTCAAAGGTGCAAACTTAGATGGAATAATGGAAAAACTCTGCTCATCTGTAAATTCTTGTTAGAACTGCCACTTCCCCTTTGAATCACGCCATATTCTCCAACTGATAATGTGAGCCCTCGATCCACTATGCTCCATCGTGACAAGATGATCTCCAATCTGGAACAAATCTTCCACACCAGGAATATAGAATCTGGTGAAATGGTTAGGTGATACAGCAGACTTAAGAACCCAAATGTCTCCTAATCTAGGCACACTATGCTGCCTTTCGGCAAACAAAAGCGTTATTCTACGTAAGGTAGGAGGTATAGTAGTACTGCGTCTATAACTCTGAGATTGACTCCCATCCCCTCGCTCCATTTCTCACTTTTAACCAAACTTCAGTGCGCGTATAGAAACCACTGTGTGCTACTTCTACTGCTATATCTCCGACTCGAGCTTCCTCTGGATCTATACCTACAAGTGTCACTACTCCAAAACCCAACAAACGCAGGACCACCACTCCCCTCTGTGGTCCCCCTCAAGTAGTCAGATAATCAAACCTATTAACTAATTGCTGTTCATGGGCTTCCTGTGTTAATTCTTCTACTCCGACCCCATCTGTATTAGGCGTAGACATGATTCTTCAATTATCATCATTCGCCAGACCTCCACAGGTTCTACCGAAATTGTCAAATCGGAACCAGCTCTGATACCAAAAGAGAGGGTGCATAACCAGACAATCAACCTGCCAATCGGATATGCCTCTGCCTAATCGTGTTTTCAGCGATTCTGACAACAAGCAACCAACTTTTGATCTCTTCCCGAACACATCCAACACTCTCCTGCCTACACTCGCGGACCCCCACACGGATGCCACTTATGTTTACAAAAACTAACAGATTATGATCATCGAACATGAGCTTGCATCTTCATTCATACAAAGTCCAAAGAGTACAAGCATTCTGACTCTAGTGTGTTCATCGAAAGCAAAGTCCTCGGCTACAACCTTTCTCAACTACTCTCATAAGCAGTTCACATCTGCCCAGCTAATCGGTGGCACAACGGAAAATTCAACAACTAGCCTGAGCTCAAAAACCTTACCTCCACTTTCTGTGTATTCTGCATTTTTCTATCCAGATTTGCCTTTTTTCCCTCCAAAAATTGCACTGATCTTCTCTACTGGCTATTTTGCCGACCACCCAGAATGAGGACCCCCTATCATCACTCCTCCTTTTTCGCACCTCCAAACCGCTTCAACTCATAATTGTCGTTCCATTCCTCACCATAAATCGGCGCCTCCCTATCACGCGTGATCCGCCCCCATGCTCATTCAGTAGTAGCCGCCATTCCTTCCTTCATGTACAACATCTCACACACACCCAGACAGATTTCCCATGCACTCCCATGCAGTAGTAATGGAAAGGCGGCCGCCATAAAAGAAACGGCAAATAACGCAGACTTAACTTCCATGATTAGGAAATGTTCACACAGGTGTGGTGACTTAATTTCGTGTTACAGTTAATAGAAAAAATAATTGCAATTAAACTTGATACATCTTTCAAACAAATCAACTTCGTGACCTAAAACCTTATTAAATTTTTTTTCCAAAATTTGAAACCAAAATATTAGCTTGAAGTAAAATAAAATTCTAAAAATCATGTAGCTAATTAAACAAAAGAAAGAGAGGATATTTTTAATATGTCAAATCATTTAAATAATATAATATAAAGGGAAAATATATATAGACCTCCAAGGCATTAACTAGTGTTGTGCGGGTATATCACTTATTCAGATTTACCCACCGGATATGGGTAGGGTATATTTTGTAATTACATTATTTTTTCAAAATCAATATACTTTAATCAAATGGATATCCAAGGGTATATAATTTTACAAAGATTTATCCATTTCATAACCTTGGACATTTTTTTTAATACTCGTACTTAAGTTCGAATATGTTTTCAAACTCGGGTAAACCTTATTAGGGTAAGTTTCATTTAAACCTTAAAATTGTCACCTCTATTCGCATAAACCTTGAAATTGCTACCATGATCTAAGCTAAACCTTAACATTTTAGTGTTGTGAAGTTTTGTTTATAAGTAAGTTTTATGTGTATTTGTTTCCCTTTCTCTTTGGTTTTAAATGCTTTATGTGTGGGTGTGTTCAAGTTTTGTGAAACTTTGTATGTATATTTGCCCTTTTTTATGTTATAATAAAAGACTTTAAAACATGAGGGATTTTGCAGGGAAATTATGTGTATGCATTAACCTCTTTTGTTGTATTTATAGTAGGAGACTCTACCGGAATACATGGGAGTTTGTATGGGAATTTTGCATGTTTGCATCCACCTCATTGTTTTACCTATTTTTTGGATGTGGGGAAGTTTTATGTGTTTGTGTTTACTTTTTTGAATGCAAGTTCGAAGTGTAGTAACTACTTTAGAACATCAACTATAACTAACAACAACTACATTATTAGCCCAACAACCTAAGGCAAAAGGATATCCATCAATGCAACCCAACATCTACCCTACAGGGGACAAGATTAAACAAGGACAAAAATAGTAGCATGAGATTTGGTAGGGCAATCTATTCCTTGGCCAAGTTTGTGAATTTCCAAGTCATTTCTAGTTTTGTTGTTCCCTAACAAGTTTTATGAAATTTTTAGTAAATGTCAAATTTTGTGAAGTTTCAAGTAAGTTTGCAAATTTGAATTTTCTTGGTAAGTGTCCAATTTTGTGATTTTCCAAATAAGTTTCTAGTTTTTGCTTTTTTTTCCACTAGTAAATATAATACTGCCATTCCTGAATAAAATTAACAACTAATTGCATTGTTCCAACAAGCAAAGTTTTGGGCTCTACAAGATTGAAAATTTGTTCCTTGGGCATTTTCAAACTAAATAATGATGAGCATGTGTCCCTTGACACATAACAAGTTCTTCGTTGTATTTTGTGTCATTTGGTTATTTTTGGATGTTCATGTTTTGAGATGAAAAACTTGAGGTAGGAAAGGATTAATCTTTTATAAAACTAAAAATGGAACTTCAGCAATGAAAAAACATTGTGAAGTTGAACATTCTAGCATTTTAAAAATGTATGTTCATGAGATTGTACAATGACAATGTTATTTTTAAACAAATGCTTTTGAGAAACACAACTCCAAGGTTTGAAAAGTTGTAATTCTAGGATTCAAGAATTTTTAAATTTTGAGTAACTAGGTATGTGAGAATAGAAAAAACCATAATTACAGCAACAAGGTATGATTACAAAATTTTAATTCCCCTTTTGTGTTTGGCTTATCAAAAAGTTCATCCTTTTGTAGAACACCCATCAAATTCTAGCCCCCAAGAATGACCATTGGTGATGTTTCGTGCAAGATTATTCAAGATCAAATTGTCATGGAATAGGTATGTAAGTTTTTGGTTTTTTTAATCATATGCAAGTTTCTAATTTCTAGAATCATAAATTTTAATAAAACATATATAAATTAAATGTAAAATGTTAACAATTTGTCTTTGATTATAGGTGCAACATGAATTTGCATGTTTTCGAGATCTATAAATTGGTTGTAAAGTTTTTTGAAAATTCATTAAAATGGTGGAAAGCACATGAAGCACAATTTCTTCTTGTTGGAAATTTGACTTGTCAAATTTTAGGTTTTGTGGGAAGCCAAATCAAAGTAGGATAATTTATTTCTATTGTTGAAATTTTGACAAGGTTTTCTAGATGTTGACTTGGAACCCAAAACTTAAATCCACTTGTATTAATTTACAAGAATTGTCCAAATGATCCATGCTTTGATTGTGAAAAATTTGTAGGGGTTAAGTTTTTTGACAATTTTGAAGATGTAGAAACAAAATTTTTAAATTAGATTGAAGAGGAATTTGAAGACCAATTAAATCACTATGTTGAGCTTATTGATATAACATATTTTGATTTTTAGATTTAGATTTATGTTTAATAGGGCAAGTGACATGTTTTCCAATTTGATTTCAATGATTTTTCATTTTATGTATGTTTAGGAATTAAGAAATTGAAGTATTTTAAGACAAATTTATTATTTTAATTTGACATCACACATGTGCATTGTCCCACTAGATTTAAGCATGTTATAGTGGTTTAAATAAATTTCAAAATGCGAATTTTTTTCTTTTCATTTTTAATAAATAAGATAGAATTATTTACCCTTATTTACTTTTATTTACCCTAACCATAGGTATATGACAGGGGTTATCGAGAACTTACCCATCTACCCAAAATTATAAATTTTGTTTACTCAAACCCTACCTTAATGGAACAAACCAAAAAAAAAACCCTTGGCCTTAGGTAAATAAATTAAAATTTACATATACTCTTACCTTAGGATATATCAAAAACAATATAACTACACAATGTTGGTATTAACCTTCCGACCTAGCATTTCTTTTATTTTCAAAATGTTCTTCAAATTGAAATAAAAAATAGAAAAATTCTAAATATGGATTCATTTTGAGATTTTTAATTGCTAGATTTGGAAAAAATTGTAAGAAAAATAGCCATATATCTCCATATGGTTCAAGTAGGTAGCAAAAAACATAGAAGGATGTTATGGTTTTTTACTTTCATGTTTTGTGTATAGCCAACTTTGCTTAAGTCTTCCTATGGATGGTTGCAACTTTGGCTGCATTATTGTTTGGACAATTTTTTTGTTTTTGCATTTGTTATCATAAATTATTGAGGAATATAAGGAATCTAAAAGTGGTGAGTGTTGGTTTAAGGCAAACTTGCAATCCTAATAATTGTTAATGCCTATATATTTTTCAAAATAGGTAGCCATGCTCTTAAGAAAAGGTATTAGTTTGCAATGATATTTGCAATGTGTCCCCAAGTTGTTCCCAATAGCACCACACTTTACTTAGCTCGTACTCTTTGCTTCAAAATTTATCCTTGTAAATTATATAACTAACTCAAAGAAAATGTTATATAACCTTTTATTTTGGGAGTGTTCATAGTGTGAATGTTCTTTTTGATGATAGTTAATCAAATAGGTTCATCACCCAAAAATAAATAAAAATCACATTGGACACACTCTTTTGTTGAACTATAACAACTAACAAACTATGCCCCTACCATTGACCTAGGCCAAACTAGGTCTTGAACATACTTGGTAATATAAATTATGCTAAGCTAATGTGGAGTTGTAGCATGCACTCAACAATTTTTTTTTTTCTTTTGGGGAGGGTAAGGGAGTGTTGGATTTTCATCAAGTTCCCAATGGGTTTTTAACATGTTCTTCAAGTGTTTAACATCTATCACACTTCAAGTTCCAACAATAGATCAAGGCACAATATATTTCTTGATGTTAAGAGAGGCGACAATTTTTTAGAGTAAGATATTAAGAGACTTGAGGTGATTCCCAACAACAAAACAAACAACTAAGGCAATGAAGAGGAATATGAAATGCACTAAGTGCAATGTCCACTCACTTAAAATAAGATGTAGCTAGCTACAAAGCTTGAAAAAAAAGAAGAGAAGATGGTGATGGAGGTGGATGCAAGATGGCCCATTGTTGACATCAACAAGGCTAACAATAAGTGGATGCAACTTGGGACAAGATTACATGGACCCCTTAGTGATTTTCAAACATTGCAAAATCAAATCTATGGTTAGCCCAAGATCCTATGGTTAAGACTATGATGAATTTATAGCTATAAATCCATTTGATTTAACAAGAGGATGTAGAATGGGCCATTGAGATCTTGCCACTTGGTGCAATTTTGTAAAAAAAATGAAATTATATAGGGAGCCTAAAGGAAAGGGTTTGCATGATGTCTATTTTGGGAGTTGCAAAAGTTTGCTCACCACATTCACACTGTTAAGTCATGTGGACAAGTTGTATTTTAGGAGTATGTCAGAGTGGTGTTTTTTGGGTGATGGATGTTGAGAGGTTATCACCAATGTTGGCCAAATATCACATTTTAAGGTTAAGTTTAGGATACCAATAAGACATATTTTATAAAAAAAAATGCATTGAAAAATTTCAGCAATATTATTTGTTAAGGTGGTTATATTTCAAGTTCAATTTTGTTCCTTTAGTGCATATGAATTTGTCAATTATTAAATTCAAATTAATTGCAAATACAATACAAAGTCTATGCATATTCAAAATCTAGATCATCACACTTTTTTTTCCATTCAAATGAGAACATACACATTTCTAAACTAAAATAATTTGTAAGAGAGTTGAACCCCAATTCTCAAAATAATTGTGCCCATTGCAAGCAATGCAAGTTGCTTGTTTCAATTGCACCCCAAACCCCACACCAATTACCCCACACAAAACCCTCCCTTTATAATAAGTTACCATGATAGGATAGATATTCATATCCAAGACCCATAAAAGGTTACAACCAGATATGCATATTGCAAGCTCACACTTGAGACGAATATACATATACATAAAGATATACACAAGACCTAGGTTTGTTAGTTACCTCCAATGCCAGATATGGGAAAATGATCAAAATTATATGTATATCGAGTTATCATGCATGGTGATAACCAACACCCACCATTATACCCGACCAAGACTGGTTATCACCAAAGGAAAAGAAATGTCTTCATGATATGCCCCCTCCTCCTAACATAAGTACCAAAGCCTTATTGCATTTGCAACACATAAGGAAAAGGGTTAGGTCAAAGGTGACATTATTTTAACTTATAGCTACATGTGATTAGAAAACATTTCCCTTATATCAAGTATCTATGGGACAACCTTACAAACCTTACACAAGGTTGAGAATAAGTTCATGACCTAGATCTCATTCTAGATGGACTTAGATCTTATTCCACAGCAATTTAGTACTAATAAGTAAGTAGCATGTGGTTGCTAGGTTTGGTTAAGGACCTTATTTTCAATCCAAAATAATGGACGTGGGAGGCATTTTCATAATTGTATAGGGAACTTTTTCCCTTTGGCTACTCAACCCAATTCGGAATAGGTATAACATTTGTGTTGAGGTTTATAAATCACTTTAAGAAAATCAAGAACTAGAATAGTAAATCTGAATCTACTACTTAAGGGTGGCTCCAATGTTGTGCAAGGCCCATATGGATGATGAGCTATATCACCTTGTTCTAGGCCCCTTACTTCGGGCAATGCCCTCACCCTAGGTCTTTAGCCTACACATAAATAATCAATTTTGTGGGGAAGTGACAAATGTCTCATAAGCTGTCTAGATTTTGCATTGAGGTACTTTTGATTTGGTTCTGAATTTGGACATTTTTTTTTTGACCATTTGTAGATTCATGCAAAATTTCCACTGCCACCAACAATAGGATAAATATATTGTCCCATCAGATTTTTAAAAATCCCATTCTTGCAACAAAATCTCATGCTAGATACGATGCCCAATTCAGGTAAGTTTATATAAATAAATACTACTTTTCAAAACTTCTTCTTAATACCAATTCTACAAACTTGGTACCAAAGAACAAGCCTAGTACCATAAAAATGAAACACGAATATTAGAAAATAAATGGCAAGTGTTGATTGTTGGCTTCATGTTTGCCAAGCTAGAGAGATAATTCAATCATGCTTTGTTGCCATGGGGCATGCACTATTGTTTGATGGGTATACATGGTTGATCTATAGTCTCAATTAACCCTCATGTATATATGACATGCTGATATAGGTATGCACATGTTATGTCCAAGGCATAGTTAGATAGGTATAAGTGTTATGTACTCTTAACTAAATTCCACCTTTTTAAAAAAAAATTTCCTCCCAGGGTCTGGAACAACATTCCTTCAAATTCATTTGAAAGGAGCAAAGGAAGAAGAAAACATGTTCAAAAGCTTGTTGGCCAAGTCCGAGTACCTTTGCATGTGCACTCTAAACCGTGGCCCCAAGAAAACCTGAGCTTGGCTGGGTCTGGTAGAAGACTCAACTCTTGACAAGCTTTAGGGTGCTTTTGCATGGGCCAATTGGTAAGGATGATTTCAGCCTCCCCTCCCTAAGTTCCATAACATTGTCACATACATTGACTATATGTGTCCCAAGTAGAAAACTCGAGGATTTTTCCCATCATCAGGTCATTGAACCAAACCCTAATTCTTCAAAAGTGAAGTGAGGTGTTCATTGGTACCTGGGCTCTTTTCCCTTTCATGAGAAAATTCATCTATAATTACCATTGTTGTCTAGTTCAATGTTTCCCTTGAAGCCTTAATAAATTAAACATTTGTGCCGTTAGTTCAATATTTCCCATGAAGGCTCAATAGATTAAAACATTTGTGCAGTTCGTAGCAATTGATTAACTCCATGCACATAATCGAATGCTAATCTGATATAAGACAAGGCGGGTGATGGACTAGGTAACCAGGGTTAGCCTAACCAACGGCAATGAGAATACAGACAACTATTTTCATCCATGAAGAGAGCAGTTACTAAATTTTCATCTAAAAAACCATAGGGTTATAAAATCTTTGGGCTGACAAGAGTGGACATTTGGTATCTTGTGCCGACTAGAAGGTCACTAATGAACAATGGTCGGAGGTTATTTTGTGTAATTTGTGACCTAATATTGATCGCCACCTTGTGCGGAGTGGCTAATGAAATAGAGGTGGGAGGTTATTGTGCACAACCGGGATGTAATAGCAAATCAGGCCATCGAGATTCTCATTAGGATTGGTTATGAGGAGTGTTATTTTTCTGGGGCAAATTTTCACAACCTGGCAAGGAAAAAAAAAAAAAAGGTGCAAAAGGTACAAAGGGTGTTTTTCAAAAAAGAAAAAAAGAGCCCAAGTCATCACATTATATGAGGAAAAAGAAAAATCTAAATTCGTCATATTTAGATAATAGCTTCCAACAAGTTGTCAAATTACATGAAGAATCCTAAAGTTTTTTAATTTTCTCTTTTTAGCCAAATTTGGCTAAGTTTTCTTTGAACATGATATCATAAACTTGCCCTCTCCATACATTTATGCTTTTGTAAAATTTTAATAATGTGTTCAAAATTAAGTGTTAATAAAGCGTTGATACACTCGTTGATATGATATGATGTTGTGATGACATTGTAACACATTGTAATAAATCATTGTATTACAATGCTATTACAACATCATATCAAATGATCGATCAATATTTCATTAGCACTTAACTTTGAACACATTATTCAAACATTGTAAAAACACAAAAACATGAATTGGCAAGCCACCTACTTCACAAATTTTTTTTTTTTTTTTAAAGAAAAAAAACTAGTCATGAGACCCTGAATTGAATTTAAAAGACTTATATAAAAAGGAAATTGAAATACTATGTTCACAGAAGATTTTGTTTAAAAAGAAAAAAGAAAACCTAAAAAGTGGAAGCTGGTGCTGCCCTGGCCCCCTTAGGTGTTTTGGGCATTTTTGGAAATTCAATACCTAGCTAGCTAATAATAAGCGTATCTGAGTTTGAAGATGTGTAGTAATAAATGTGTCTTGGCGCTTGCTGGTGTCAAACTTGCATGTTGTGTGGAAATCCCCACTAGAGTCTCGGCGAGGATCCATGATTTTTTGTAGCCCCAAAATTGATGATGCAACCCACAAGCGGCTGCCTACTTTGTTTAATTAATTAGAATAAAAACAAAAAAAAGATTTATAACAACAAAAGATTTTCATTCCCTTGGCCGAGTTCGTGGCCAGGCCGGCGCGCTCGCCCGTTCTAGCGGCCGCTTGCCCGTGATCGGCGATCACGGCCTCTCCATCGCCGCCCAGGTGGGCTATTTTCCATCGCCACCGGCGCTGGAGCCCTTTGTCGTTACTTAACCCTTGCTCGGGATTGAGGTTCCAGGTTAGAAGAAATTTACCTGCCGGTTCTCAGTCCCCCAAAAAGGCCGGGGGTTTTTTTTTTTTCTTGTTTCAGAAACCATCTCTGTGAGGTAGGTGTATGTACGTTGAGAACTTGAAGGGAACGCATTGAGAATTTGATTGTAACTTGTTGAGAACTGGAAGGGAACGCATTGAGAATTTGATTGTAATTTGGTGAGAACACATCAGGAACATCAAAATCCAAACCCCTAGGCTACCCCACCCCCCCCCACAAAACAGAAAAATAAAATAAAATGGGTCCCTCTAGGGTGTATGCTGCATCACATCATTGGCCAAGTAGAATTTCTAATCCTAAGTATATTCATCGGCCATTTTGCCATCGACTAAATATCCCCCTCCATTTTATTTTTAAAAAGTTTGATGCACAACAACATGATGCCCCCTTCGAAATTTTTGAGGATTTTGGTATAGGTCATCATCCGGTCATAAATCAGCAATTCATTTAGTTTTTGGCAAACATTGGTGACAAAAAAATTGGAATTTTTTGGTTTTTTCAAGCATAAATTCGAGAAAAAAATGCTCAAATTTTAGAACAATAGCCAAACTTTTGAAACCAAAAAAACAGAAAAAAAAAAAAAAAACAAAAAAACCCTAGGGCCATAAACTTCCAAAATCCCCAAAATGTCCACTTGTGTACAACAATACAAGGAAGTCCTGCCAGGAAACACAGTTCACAGTTTGAGTTTATTAAGATTCTACTTATTATTTATTACTCTGTTGTTGTTGTTGTTGAGACTTGAGACTCGAGACTCTGTTTGTTTCTTTGTTACAGACTTTTGTGGCTGTTTTTCTTGGCTGTCAATTTCACTAAGTAAAAAACCATTGTTTAGAGAAAAAACCAAAAAAAAAAAAAAAAAAAAACAAAAAATAAAAAAATTTTAAAATTATCAAAAAAAAAAATATATATAAAAAAAAAAAAAAAAAAAAACACATAAACAAA
>Ga0116231_10006217_pt1 | contig 22949 bp, 15 predicted proteins | sample S1TSphgellanicum_2_FD_89695 | JGI IMG/M metagenome (GOLD analysis project Ga0116231, IMG submission 89695) | Host-associated microbial communities from peat moss isolated from Minnesota, USA - S1T2_Fd - Sphagnum magellanicum MG | ecosystem: Host-associated > Plants > Peat moss > Unclassified...
AAAACAATGGTGGTCAAAAGGTTTGTATAACAGCCTGGCAGTTCTCAGCATTCAACAGGTCTCCCTAAATAGGTGTCCACACTCTGAGCTATCATATTCCACTAATTATTCAAGCTCTGGGACATGGCTGGTTATCTGCCATTTTCTTTACAATTCACACTTTGTCCACTTACATTATCGTTTATTTCAGCCATTGATGATGCTTATCTGAATGAAGAGGTTTTGACTTCATTGTGGAGAGAAGTCCAAAGTGTGACTCATGATCCTCCACTCACTTCTGTCAATAATAGTACCTTTCTAACAACAGTGTAATGGGCATTCATCACCAAGAACCAGAGGAGATTGAACATTCAAAAATGCCTGGTCTATGCAGCACACCATATCCTAACACCTATAGAAGAAAATTGGCTTAATAGACCTGGACTTACAATCATCCTGTGTTAAGGAGCCCAAGAATCATGTGAGTGCTAGGTGTCTTTCCAATCCAGCAGCTTTAATGTTCCAGTTGTTTTTCAGCTCCCCAAATCTGACTGCAAAACTGCCATGACAATGAAGAGCAGCTCCTTAACTGCAGCTTTCAAGTGAGAACCTGCCCACTGAGATAACACCACCCCCCAATATGCCTGACTGCAAAATCAGCAGCAAGATTGTTACTATCTGTGGAACATTTCACTGGACTGAAAGGAGTGCACAAAAATAGACTTAGCATTCCTGGGTCAAACAATTGAGCAAATATATCTTAGTAATGTCCAAGAACCACAGGGGTGGGAAATAACATCAAGGTTGATATTACACACCTTACAATTCATGCATATGGCTGTAGTAATTGGAGCCCAAGAAGATCCTGGAGACCCTGTGCAAAGCTGGAGGCTTCCACTACCTCTTCAAATGCCTTTAATGTTCCAATACCTGTCAATATCTGTACTGTTACATCGGTTTCTGCAAAGTGCTTATGGATGCCTGCAACAACCCTATCAATTCTCTTAGGTTCAATACTCACCCAGCTACTACTTCCTATGCTCATGAAATTCTCCAAGCTCCAGTGCTACAACATGTGATTCCTAACCTCCTCGCTACCTACAGGATGAGTCTCTCCGAGAATCAAATCCTAGTGCCGCAAGGAGTGATATCATGAAACTCTTACGAGTTCCTTCATCTAGCACAAATGTCAAATGCCTGGCGTATTCTGGAAAGATACTCCCAGTAATTTGGTGGAGACGCGGTTGATGCAAGTATGCTTCCTCGACAGCTCCTGACGGGTTTCACAAGCGGCGAAACAAACACTCGAGAATATTGGCACTGCCCCAATCTTCACATTCCTGACCGGTGTAAACACCCTGCTATTTGCTATTTCGCCAGCTCTTGGCTGCTGAATACCCCATGATCCGTTGCTGCCTCTCCTGAAACGAAGACTAAAGCATCAAAAGCTGCAGCTCGAAAGGCTAAAGTCTCAACCAACGTATCAGAGCCAAAGTACCACAGTTTACCATGGAACGATTTCTTCATCACAACCGCGATTCCTTCGGAACGTGATGTCCGAAATTCAGTAGGAAAAAGATGCATACCTGGGAGTTTTTGTTAACAAACAGAAAAATACATTCACTTAGGTAAAGAGTTCGAATGAGGTACCAATTGAGTCGTGACGTTTTCTTCGGATGTTGTAAGCAATATGTATCACGCTATGTGTGCTCTCTAGATCATCCTTGGCTTAATGATGGATTCTCAGGACTGGAAACCTAGAAATAATAATATTGCATATCTATGAAGTAAAATTCCAAAATCCAGGTACATCTTGGGACGAGGTGAAGGGAGCACGCTCACGGAGTCAAGCAAGCAAGCAAGCAGGTGGATTTACTGTGAACGAACAGACAATCACAAACAAGAGAGAGCAGAGAGAAAAAAAGCTGTTGAAAGAAGAAACCTTGCACTCGTTGCCCGACAGTTGGGTGTTGCGTATAAATGCTGGACATTACTCTGTGGTGCGATTAACAAGCTTAACAAGCTTAACTTGTTAGCTGAACGAGATTTATGTGCATAACAAGTCTAACAAGCTTTCGCTAACACGCTCAACAAGTCTAACGAGCTTAACATCTGATCAGTGCGTTGAATATGTGAGACAGATATGTGAGTGTATTCAAAGATGGTTTCTGAACCTACGCGTGTGTCTAGTGGCTGCTTTTGCTAGCAGGTGTGCTTCCCTCTAGGACGCGGTTTTCTTGTAGGAGGGGTAAGGCCGCTAGAATGAGGGCATTACCAGAGCAATCTCTGGTTTAGAGTTTCAATTTTAACTTCTAAAATTTTCTAAACTCTTTCAATTTTTCTTTAAAAAATTCTAAGATTCAAGGATTTTAAAAAATTTGATAGAATCTCCTGTCCAGGTCTGGACCCAATTCTTCACATTTCAAAACTCTTGGTTCTCACTTCTTCTTTTTTATCAAAAAAAAAAAACACTCCTTGGTGGGTCTAGTTCCAAACCAAATCTGGTATGTATAGCCCAAAGCTAAATGACCACCTATATCAATTACATGCATAATGTTACCCCCCACCCTCACCCAACTCCCAAATTTATTATTAAAAAAATTGTACACCTGAATTTTTCTTCTTCTTCTTTCAAATTAACAACATGTCTAACCCTGGTCAAAAGAAATAATAAATTAATTTTTGAGAAATGAAAAACAAAAACTTGTATAACTTGAGTTTTAGGGCCAATTCCAGTTTTGGGTCTGGTTCTAGCTGAAGGCCAATTCCCAATTCCAATTTTGAGACCAATCCCAATTCTGATTCCAAATTTGAATTTTTTTTCAAAATTTAAAACTGATGATTTATGGAATTAGTAACCAACCTAGAATTGGGCAACATTAGTAAAAACCTTCTTTGAGAACTTTTCAAGTTTTATTGCTAATTTTTAACCACAAAATGAGTAGTTTTCTAATGAGAAAGAGGAGATGGTTTAAAAATTGTTTTGTTAATGAGTTTGATGTGCTTGTGCTTTTCCTCTTCTTGAAGTTGTTGTTGTTGTTGTGTTTGATGAAGCTCTCATTTCTCCTTTCAATGTTGTTGTGTTAATGGTCAATGGAGCTCCCATTCCTCTCAATGATGCTTTTTCTTTTCCTTTTTGGTGTTGTTGTCACTCCTCTTAATGCTCCTCCTCCTTCCTCTTGGCATCACTGTTGTTTTTTCAATGCAACTCCTCTTTCCTCTTGATGTTGTTGTTTTTTTCAATGCAACTCCTTTTTGGCGTGGTTGTTCTTGCTCCTCTTTTCTCTTCAACATTATTCCTTCTCCTTTTCGGCATCACTGTTGCTTTTCAATGGCACTCCTCCTCCTATTTTTCATCAACATTGTTCCTATTCCTCTTCGACATTGTTCTTCCTCTTGCTTTTCCTTGATGTTATTCATGTTCTTCCTCGACACCGCTCCTCCTCGACAACATTTTTGTTCTTCAACGACGTTCCTCCCCTTGCGTTTTCTTGACACAACTCTTGTTCCTTTTCAACATCATTCCTACTTTTGTTGTTTGACGTCACTCCTCCTCTTACTTTTCTTCAACACTTCTCCTTCTCCTCTTCAATGCCACTCCTACTCCTCCTTGACACCAATCTTGTTCCTCCTATTGCAAGTACCTCTCTACTCCCCCTCCATGTTGTTTTTTCTTTCAACGATGTTGTCGTTCCTCTTATTTTATATTAGTACTTCCCCCCTTCATGTTTTTGTAAGTGTGGGAAGAGCAAACTTTCCAAATTTGACTTGCCTTTTTCAAACCAACTTTGAAGGTGAATTTGTTTTCTTTTTTTCAAATGTTTGTTTCTTGATGATTTTGTTCCTTGTTTTGATTGTCTATGTTTTTTTTTTGGATAATGTTTGTCGCAACCCTAACCTTGGGCTCGCGACAAAGGCTTGTAAGAGGGCGAGACAAGAAGGAAACCCAGGAGACACACCTTATATCCTAGAAGTGCAAGAGAATGTGAGGGTATGAACCCTCACACTCCCAAGGCAACTCCCACTTGGAGAGTTGGAGTCCCGAAGGATTCTCGAATTTTCATTGAGCAATCGTAGGGGTCAAAACCCATTGGTTTGAAAGGTTCTTTATATCATTGAAAAACTATTGAAACATAGATGTCTAAAATGGGCTCGCATCACCCATTTGGACATCTGAAACACAAGTTATGGCCAAAAGAAAGGCCAGGAGTCAAATTGGCAGTTTGACTCCCGACCACTAAAAGTCGAGAATCGACCCGATTTCCTTGTGTGCAGGTGGCGTGCGACATATCATTGGAAAGCTCTCAATGAGGGTTACAACTTTATTTCAGACCTCATTTTAATCAGACGTCTGCACACAAAAGGTATGGGAACCTAAAGTCGCGGGAGTCCCAACTTTGGCAATTTCGGGACTCCCATTTGGGAATCCCAAGACAAAAAGCCATTTGGATGTGGGTCTTGTGGAAAAGCACAGAATATACTATAAGAGGGAAGGTGGTGGCTTCCCCCAAGTCCGAACCGTGGTGAGTCTCGTGAGTTCGAGTTGCCCGTGGTTCGTCTTAACACCAAAAGTGCTCCAATTATGCATTAACCACCTTGTGTTGGTTTTGTGCAAGTCCGTGTGAGTAGTTGATGCTTGTCACTCTTTTTAGTCCCATCCCGGAGCTCCAACACACTTTTTTACCCCTCAAAGTGCTATGAGTTAAGGAACGTGCCTTGACTCGTTACTTTTCCGTTATCTTTAGTTTGGACTCACATTTGAATCCATTAAGGAGTTTAGGGGTAGGTCAATGTTGATTAACAATTTTTGTTTGTTGTGTGGAGAAATTATTTAGACATTATACATTTAATTTTACACATTACATTACACTTGCACATTTGCATTGTGTATCTTTTCAAAACATTGCATTTTAAAATATATATATTTTAATTTCTTGTAAATGTTTATGTTGATTTTCATAACATGGATAATTAGATTCTTTGTTTTGGAAAAATATATATTATTTCTAATTTCTCTTTCAAGGTAGGTAATATTATGGTGGAAAATGGAGGGGTCAAATCAAAATGAAAATCTAATTTTGATTGAAGATGGAAATGAAACTAATTGAAATGAAATGAAAATTAAAAAAATACGTGGAAATAGTAGAAAATGGAAATGTGCAAACAAAAAATGGCAAGGTTGAAAAAATCATGGAATTAATAATTTTTTTTGGGTAGGATTTACATGTTCAAAGAAAAATTTATAGAAGCCATGATAGAAACAATTTATGTCTTCCCTTCTAGAGAGTAGTTTTCTCAAGAAATATTGATTAACTTGGTGGAGAAAACAAAATAAGTATCTGTTTTGTCAAAATTAACACATTGTATTTTTGTGATAATAAGCTTTGACTTATGGATGTTCAAGGGGGCGCATGATATATTTGCTATTGTTATTAACTTTTTGGGTTTTGATTAACAACCAAAACAAGTAACTATTGGTTTGTTTGAAACAACAAAAACTATTCGACAAACATTGGCCAGCAATCTAACAAAATTGTTTGATTAACATGGGTTAATAAACTAGATCATTGCCTATATTAAGGATGAAGGTTCAAATTTAAATATTATGACAATTGTTTTGAGATTTGTTATGAAATGTGAAGTCCTTGGTTTGGATGAAAGTTTTCAAGGTATTTGTTTTAGCCATCCCTTTTTTAAAGCATGTCAATGTGTTAATATTAGGGAAAAGTTTGCAAAATCTCAAGTTTTTTAAAATTAAGATTACATAGTCAAATTTGCAAAAATGTATAAATTGGCATAAAACATCTAGGAAAGGTACCAAGAATGGAACAAGGGTTGTTCAAATTCTAATCTTCCCCCAAGAAAATTATATATTCTAGTGAAGACAAGGTGATTATTTAATCTATTGCATTTTTTGTCTTTATAATAATTTTCCACAATTATTGTCTTCTTTGTATTTTATTAAATTTTTTTAGTTAAACACTTTAACATTGCATTTTAAAATCTGATTGTAGATTTACCAACAAAATCATTATGTTTCAAAAAGCCTTGTAATTCAAAGATGTTATAATCGTATGTTATAGTAGGTAAAATATTGTCATAATAAGTGGAAGAATGTTTTTAATTCTTACTTTTTACATATTTTTAAATAATTGAGGTCTCATGTTGTGATTGTTTATGTTTTGAACCAATCTAGTGGCCATTGGTTGCTTTTTAATGCATTACAATCTACCATTATTATGTGTTTAAAACTTGAGGAAGAAATTAGAAACCCATTTGCCCTAGTCAATTTGATTGGTGATGATTCTAGGATTACTTTTGGGTTTTTTTTATTTACTTCCAATATCAAATGGAAGTTTGTGGTGTTTTGGATTATTTCCTTTCTTTTCAAAGAAAATATGAAGAAAGAAAAACTCACAACATGTTTTTTATGCTACACCTTAAAGCCTTCATCTTGTATTTTCTTTTGTTGGCCGAAAAGAAAGTGGAAATATATATTGTGAATGAATATGATAGAAGAACCTTGTATCCTATGATTTTGAAATGTTATCATCATTTGCATCCAATGACAAAATATGTTGGATGTGTAAATCAAATAATTGATGAAGATTATAATTTGCATATTTTCCAACAAATTGCATCCACAAGTGAACCAACAAAAGAACTTGTCACCTTTGAATTATTGATTTTTAGACATTACCAAATGGATCCCAAAGACATTAAGTGTCTTTTTCAATGGTGGGGAAAATATGAAGCCATGTTTCCTACAATTGTTTTTTTGGCCAATTAAATCTTAAACATCATAGGATCACAAATTGAAACTAAAATAATTTTTTCTTTAGCAGGCATACTTACAAACCAAAAAGATGTTATTTACAATTAAACAATTTAATTTTTTTGATTTTTGTGAGCAAAAATTCGTCAAGTGACCTTAGAGTTGGTTGTTAACCACCTTCCAATTTTGTGGAGTTAATTCAAATATATTTAGATTTTGAAAAGGATTTAGAAGAATTTGAAAATTCATTTGAACACGATGAAATAATGGACATATAAAATGTTGAAAGAAATTTCAAAAAAAAAATTGTGCAATTTTTTATTTTAAAAATGAAAAGTTGATATTTGAAATGATAGATTTTGTAATAATTGGTATGTGAAAACCACCTTTTAGAATCGACTAGTATAGGATGTGTGAAAATTAGCATTGGAAAATTGAAGGAAATTATTTTTTACAAACTTTTGAAACCTTGGCTAGGTCTTTAAAAGATGAAAAAGAAAAGAAAAAAAAGAACCAAGTTAGGTTTTTGAATCCATTCTAATACTTGGACTTGATGGTTCTCAAAAAAACTAATAAATCGCCCAACACTGGCTTGGACTTCACATCATATATCATTTTGTTAATACTCTCCTTATGAATTTGTTTTTTTGTTTTATTTTCTTAGCTTTTTCATTCATCGAATATTTTTTTTCACACATCGTTTGTGTTCTCTTGCTCCTTGCTTGTTGCATTTTCTTATATTATTCAATGTTTTTTTCTCCTTGTTTGATGTTCTTTCACTCCTTGCTTGGCTTTCATAGTTTTTGCGCACAATTTTAGCATGTAGGTGAGCACATCAAAAAACACCTATTGTAAATATAACAACCAGAAATTACAAACATTCACATCTTCACCAATTTCAATTGCTAAGTGGGTATCACGAAGCAAGTTGTATACCTAGCCAATTTTCAATTTGTTTCTCTTATTGAAAACCAATAGTTTTCTAACAAGTGAAAACCAACTCACTTGAAAATTGGTTACGGTATCAATTGGACCCAACCCTAATACCAAGGCAAATAAAAAGGTAATTCAAGCCTAATTTTCAAACCTAGTAAAAACTATAATAGAGTCATTAATAGGTAGGTTACTCAATTCAAAATTGAACCTAAAACCTTTTGAATGTTGACATAAGCCTTAACCACTAGGTTTCATTTTCACTTGAATGTAAAGAATGTTGAAACTTATTTAAGTTCAAAATTTACACAAGCTAATGGCTTTAACGTTAAAGTCATTGGCACATGTAAACTTTCAATAAAAAAGTTCCAAAATAATTTTTGTTGTAAAATTTTATGGCCCACTAGTTTGGGTTCATGTCTCTCTAAAAAGGATATTGGGTCAAATTTCATTAGCATTGATTTTTTTAAAATTTGAAAACTACTTATTCTATTTTTGGGTAATTAAAAGAATGATAAAAATATTAAATTTTTGGAAAAAAATTCAAGAATGGAGTTGGTTTGTCAAAACCCTTGTAAGAATTGGCCCCAAAAGTTCTTTTTAAAAGTTAAAAATTGCCAGACAATGATCTTCATTTTACATAACAATGATTAAGTCGATGTTAACCTTGTTTTCTTCATTCATGATTATGGGATATGGAAAGAGATTCACCATGTTGGTTGCAAGCATGTATTTGCACTAAATGTCATCTTTAATGCTTTAGCTTAGAACTTATTGATGTTAATCTTAACTTCCATGTTTCTAGATTGGGGTGTAGGATTTGCAAATTAGGTGCAATTAATTATTACAAATATCCTTTGTGTTTCCATCTCCACTTTTTTTTAAAGTATTTTCCATACAACCCAAAGTGTTATAACATTCAAAGAATCTTCATCTTTTTGACATCCATCATGTGCAAAAACCATGACCATTTGACAAGACCAATTGGTGTTTGATGTAGTTGTTAGTTTATGCATTTATATATTTTACCTTTGCAAAATTCTTGAAGTATAAACATTAATTTTATTAAATTGTTATACCACAACAATGGTGAATAGAAATTAAAGCAAACTTAAGGTGAAAGTGCACTACATGTAAATCACTTTTGTCCCAAAAATGTGATGCATAACAAGTATCATAATATGTAATAAGTTAAAATTTGATGACATTCTTTAACAATCTTAATCATAAGCAAAAAACTTTAAAAATGTGCATGACAACATTATGAAACTCAAAGTTCACTATGAATCAAATTTAATTGTGATCTAACAATTAGATGAAGAAGATTGGATAAAATCAACATTGTACAACTTTAGTTTTGAAATATATATATGCAAATTTCCAAATTTTATGACATGTATTATTTTGTGACAAATATAGTCATACATTCAAATTCTTCAATGTTTGTTGGATTTCTTGAAGGAATTAACTAGTTAAAATCTACTTGGGTAATCAAATATATTTTTTAAAAATGAAAATAATCCAAGATGTGATGTTTTTACATTGCAAAAAATATAATTGCAAAAAGATTATACATGTGATTACAAGCTGAAAGGTGGGTGACGAGGGGACGGGGCATGTAGTGTGCTTTCACCCAAAAACATTATCTCATTGTTCATGTATATTGCAATTATGTTTCAATAAATTATGTTTCATAAATATAATGTTGTAACTATTCATCCTTGTGTTGTGGATTGGTTCACATAACATTTAAAAAGCAATTTCTCCAATAAGTTCTCAATCAAGTTTTATCTCTTTTGATTTTGATCTAATTGTGAAAGTTAGATTTAATTAAATCTTGGTATTTGTTCAATTTACAACATTGAGTTGATCACAAAATATTTGTTTGTATTTGAGCAATGTAATTATATTGTTATTTGTTTTGGCCAATGGAATTTTATTTTCAAGTCCATTATAATTCTTATGTATTCGAATTAAAAGATGCATTCGTTTAAAAACAATTATTTTAAAAAGTTAACTTTGAGAATTGGTTCTAGATATTCAACCATTTCAAAAGATTAAGAATTGATCACCAAAAATGAAAAATTGGATACCTTAGTTGAGTATTTGAAACTTAATATTATTTTTTTGGAAGTAGTATGTCAATTCTGAGTTTTTAAAATGAATTGGACTAGCCATTTTTTTTAAAAGTGATAATTTTCCAACACTAAAGTTAAAGGTAGAAATTTGAAAATTTGAACTTTTCCAAGTTCGGTATTGATTAGACTACCAAATTGAAATGTCTTTGAAGTAATATTTTAGTTAGAAATCAAAACAATGACCTCTTGAAGAGTCATAAGAGGTTCAGCAAGGGTACTAACAAGCTTCATGCCTTATCATTATGTTTAGCAAAACTAACATTTTTTATGGTGATAACCAAAGGTATAACCTTTTTATTTGACATCAAAAAGTGAAAAGAAGGAAAATGTTTTGGTAAATATGGCTTTAGCAATTATTATTAGAATCAAAGTACTTAAGAATGTGACTTTCAAGGATAAGAAGCCATTCAAATCCATTGAAGTTACCAATTAAGCTATAAAAAAGAAATTACAAAAATTTCTTGAAGTTATCATATGAAACATGTAGAAACATGACCCTCTATTCAACTAAAGCATTTAGTGATTAAGGAGAATGGTTTCAATAATACAATATTTACCTAAACATCATCTATTGAAAGGAGGAATGTTGAAGTTGACAAGGAGAAAGATATAACCGTTTTACAAAAAATTGGAAAACAACCTATGGAGAACAAATACATCTTGATTTCGAAATAACTTTTCCATTTGGCACCAAATCTCAAGAAGTATGTTCTTTCGAAACTTTCTTATGAAGTTTATTGAACTACTTAAATTTAACTTTAAAATCTAACTTTTGTAGCCATAAATCACCACATGGTAGCCATTGACTTGTACAAGTTGGAAAGAATATTGTAAACGATGTTTGTTAAATGGAGGTTTTAGAATAAACATCATTACTAAAAAACCAAGGGAAAAGTAATTACTAATTCCCAACCAACTTCTTACAAACTTAGAATGTTATATCAAACAACTATTAAACAAGTAGGATTGGTCAATGATCTTAAAATCCACATTGAATTTCATACATTTTAAATTTTATTGTTGTTGATAATAGTGTGACAAATGTAAACTTTTATATGTTGTTAGCTTTGGGGGGACATTATCAAAAAAAGTAAAATATACATGAGTAATAATATAAGGTGCAATATATTGGTTGTAAGGTAAAAATATAAGTTAATTAGTTCAAAAATAGGGTTATGTATATTTTTAAAATAAAATTATAATTAATATAGGGTATTTGTAAATCTTCAATATTAAATTTTTTTAATAAAAAAATAGCATGTGCATTAAAGATTTAAGATATTAGTTGTTAGTAGGTTCAATTATTGTGAAATAACATTTTGATTAATTTGTGACTAATAAAAGTTTTTTAATTTCAATTTTTTTCATTTGAATTACATCCCATGTTGTTATTTTTTTTTGCTTTCATTTTCTTAGCTCCAAATTTTCTAAAACAAAAAATTTAAATAGGGTATTGAAATTGGATGCCAAAAATAAAATAAAAATAAAAATAAAGGTGGCTAAAATATGTGTATATTAAAAAATTAGATAATAATAAAATGGGGGAAAATATAAATCCAAAACTTAATATCCCCCAAAAATAATTGTTTGATGCACATAGGTCACAAAAATAACACCTCCTAAGGTTGTTCGATAAACCATGATTCATGAATGCAAAGGTTTTTCATGAATGGGGCACGAATTTGTTCATCATTAAAGGAAATGGCGCAACAAAAACAATTGTTGTCACAAAAAGATTAGACGAAACATCAAAAAGACATGAACTTATACTTTGCTATGATTTCCTCAATGAAGTGACAAAAGAAAAGGAGGACAACTTATTTACAACATATCCAAATCTATTGACAATTTAGATAACACCCTTGCCATTGGATCTACACCATTTGGTGTGATTTTCAAGTCTTAGCACTACCAAACTTGGAAAGTAGTTTCAAAATACCAAAGGTTTTATTTCAATAAATATAATTCTAGCCAAAGTTTGAGTTCAAGATCTATAAATTTTTAGTTGGACATTTTCAAAATGTGTAGATACAAGCTCTAAATTTTAATAGCTAAGAAGAGTCACATGAATTAATAAAAACCATCACCAATTTGGATTTGAAATTAGTAGCAAATGCAAATCAATTTTTGAAGGAATACTTGTAAGATGTTTTTACTTGGACCTATGAAGATTTGAAGGTGATTCTACCTTCACTACAACAAAAGGTGTCCCGTGTACGCCAAATGATTTCACTGGATTTTGAATGAATTCACTGGTTGTAATGAACCGGGACTAGTGAAGAAATAGTGAATTCATTGGTCTAGTGAACATGGACAAGTGAATTGCACCCACATTTTGTAATAACTTATATCACTGAACACCAAATTGAACTTTGGATACTTCAATTCCCCCAATTCATCAAACTAGGTATTGAATGAATCCAAACTATGTAGTCATGATTAAATAAGTTTTAGACAAAATACTCATTGTTAGATTCATAAAGCCAATAGAGTAAAATACTTTGCTATCATTAATTGTGATGGTATTGAAGAAGAATGGAAAATTGTGCATTATGAGATTGTGATAAATTGTGATTGGTTGGTTAATCACAATGAAAGGTGAAAAATTGGACATGCAAAATTGGGTGAAATTATGAAAGACCTAAGAAATGAAGAGATAGAAAGCACATGTCATTGTGAGCTTGGGAGTTCTTTCTTTAAATATGGTGGAAAGGACCCGTTCAAACACTAAAAACACTTATGCAAACATTGACAAGAAGTTGCAAAGTGAGGACAAATATGTGTGCAAAAGATTTAAAGATTGTTGAAATGTTTGAGAATTGATCATCCATATCCAAATAACATGCAACTTTAAATTGTCACTAGTAGCAACCATGCAAAGATAAATTTCAACCCTATTTTTGATCACTTGTTTAATTGATGTGTTCCTCATGTTCTAGCAACATCTTGTTGTGTGACATGCAAAGACTTGCAGTGGTCCCAATAGAAATGTCAACCACATGTATAAAAATTTATAATCATTAATACTGTTCACATGTCCATGTCCAATTAATGTGGTGAAGACTTATGTAATATAATAGTGTGGTCTGTGCCGTTGGCCCAAGTGTGAACACGTCCTCAACTGGTTTTTCCTTCCAAAACCTGGTTTTTTGGAATTTATTTGAATTTTCAGTGGCAGAAATCACTTCAAAATCAATATTTCCCACATTCTGAATCCAAATCTTACCAAATAAATTCCATTAAATCCTGCTCATCAAGATCTTTCCACTAACACCAAAGGCACATTCCAATTCCTCCAAGATTTCAACTATGATTTAATTTAATTTTCAGTGAAGAAATCATTCAATATTTAAGAACTTCTACACCAAAAGTCCAAACGCCATGAAACAAAGCCAATGCACTCTCCTCCTCGAGAGCTTTCCAAAGAGACCAAGAACGTGACCTAAAGCATCCCGGTTCAGTGGATCTCATAAGTACAAACAAAACAAACAAACAACCTTACTTCATAGATAGATTGTCTGTGATTATCAAAGCTATAGCTTATAGATTCACCAAACATAAACATGGAGCTTGAAAATCTCCTTTGGGTGTTCCACTTTCCAAAATGTTGGGTGAAATTTTTTTCCATGATACCCACAGGATACCCATCAAGTGTCATGAAAAAACAAACAATTTTTTTGTACCAATAGATAATCAACCTCCAGAGAAAAGAGGCAGGAAGCATCATAGCATAGGGAAAAGCATAATAGTCAGGGCTACAAACCATCACTTTTAAGATACATTTGATGAAATTTCTTATATTAGGTTTGTTTGGTTGACTACCTAGAAGCCCAGGGCCCCAAGTTGTCCCTTCCAATATAAACAATTATGTTCAGCAGGTTATGCAAGTTGTACAAGTTGCAAACAGAAATTGGTTGTTGTTAGACACGGTAAAATGGTATAGTAAACACGGACAATTTTGAATCCTTTGATTTTGGTCTTACACTCATTGCACAGAGTTGTTGTGTGACAAATCTGATCCCCAGTCCTTCACTGACCCCACCAACCTACACACTAGGTACATCAAATCCATGTTAAAAATTCAACACTTTTTAACACAACTATAACTGCTTTCTTTCATAGCCTTTTCCTCTGACATTTAGCCCTTCCTCAGTGCCTCTAGTGACAACAAAAACCTCTGCAATGGTCACTTGAAGCCTACACCTAGGATGACAAGTACTTGGAATGAATCAATTATGATCTGCACTTGAAAGCCTTGTAGCCTCTAGTATTTTGAGTGCTTTCCCCCCCTATTTTTATTTTTATTTTGATAATGGTGGGTGGAAGGGCACATGATTCTCCCCAACAAATCTGAAAGTGTTAGATATGCTTATGAACTTGGAGTTGGACGTGTTGCAAATAGTTGCCCGGTGTTGATCCAATATTCATTCCTTATAGGTCCTTGAAGTGCTCATCTTACCATTGAACAATTGGATATACCTACTATTGTTGGACATGGTGCTGTTGAACCTGTTGCACACAGCAAATAACCCTAGTGCATGTTTTGATCTCTTGGTTCCTTTTGCAGTAATTCCATACATTTTGGTGTTTTTGGCATGTGAAAAATCAAATGAAGTTTTTACAGGCACATAGAGCAGTGATTTTCCAACAAATTTTGTCTCTTTATGGGGAAAAGTTTGCCAAAATTTTGATATCACAAAATTGGAAGAAAAAAAGAACTGGTGAAAAAAAACTAGGTTCTTCAGCCAGCCCTTCCCCTAGAACACATATATGCCAGCTTATGATTTGTACACTATGACTGCCTAGTAGCAGACTGACCACCACAGTAAATCTTGGACATGGTTGAATGCTGGATTTGTCATACTATCTGATTACCTGGTGTTTAACATTGTTAGCATTATAGATGGTTAGACATAGTTAAGGATTGCAATCAGGTGTTGGAATTGTTTCACAACTGTCATTGAACAATGCTTATTGTTCAACATGCTCAAGTGACCATTGAGTTTGGGCAAATTATGGCAAAAGACTTGATCTGCTTTGAGACTTGGGTCCATGGTCCAATGTCTTCTGTTCTGCCTTGTCAGATGTTGGACATGCATCAGTTGGTGGACATTTTGGACACATCTGTGTCAAATTAAAATGTATAAATATATATATATGTTGAAGTTAGCAATATCCATAAGTGTTATACATGTAATACATAAGTTGTAAGTGTTAGACATGTCTTTTGTTAATACACTTTGTTAGTGTGTTGCTATACATATTGCATTTAGTTGTAAATGACTGTTGTTCCCAATATTATTTTCCTCAGAATTAGTGTGTACTTAATGAGTATGTTATACATTTTGCACACAGTTTTGAAGAATGTTAGACATGTTAATTTTTTCATACATGTTGCACACACTCAAGTGTCCACCAACAATGCATATTCAGCTTTCAAGAACTTTCTTTGCTTCTTCTAAAACAGCAAGCTTGGCAGATAAGTCCCTTCCTTATAAATAAGCAGGCAATCGCCATACCATCACCTGCATTTGATGTTCTTGAGTAGTATCAATTTGAGCAGATCAATCCAACAAGTTCACAGGAATTTCATCTTATTTTCCTACACCATCTAGCTTGCAACAAAATTCAGAAATAACAGGAGATGGGTTGTCCATTATCATTCATGGATGCAGTTGCAGAGCCACCCACCTTAGTGGGATCACAGACACTCACTGTTGCATCAGGTGTTTTGTCTATTGATATATAATTTGGGTCTTAAAGGTGCTGCCTTTCTTTGATGCTGTCACCATGGTGGTTTGCACCATTTATAGAGTCAGCTTGTGGAGGTCAATTGCATCTGCCTCCCCAAATCCTGATAATCCAGTGCCTTCTTCATCACCAGGAACCAATCAGCCTCTAGGTATGAAGCCAATAACCATTTTGAGCTACTTTTTTATTTCCTTGTCTTGTGTCTAGATTTTGTTGTGCAAGCAAGCCTGCGATTGTTTTTTGGATTAGCAGTGCCTGGCAACTTCCATTACTGGTATCTAGCTCATTTCATAACAAGCCTGCAATTTCTATTCCTACATGTCTACATATCCAAGGCCATATTGTGCAAAAATTCTTCTCATTTGTGAGGTTTGCCACCCTTAGATTCATGTTGCCTTCAGGTGTCTTATGGTACCCTTGAGAAGATCTAGATATGTTGATGGCAGCTAATGAAGAAGGAGGAATTTCAGACAGGGGTGACATTGAACAGTTGCCACCAGAAGGTATCCTGATCAACATTCCACTTCCCACGAGCTCAACCAATGAAGGTTCCACAAATACTACTGATTTGGCTGCAACAAATTATACATTGCTTCAGATGGTTTCCTTTGCACTTTTTATTTGACTTCAGGAATTGCTTGCTAGTTTGGGAATGCTTGGCTATAGCAAATCACATGCTTTAAGTGGATACATGTTTTGCTTCCTGAGATCAGTACTCAGATCAGTAGAAGTGTTGGTGCTCCACCATGAAGGTGTTCTTTCACAACTACTTTGAATGTTGTAGACTAGTCAATTTGATGGCCATAACTTATGATAGTTTGGATTTGCAAGTTTGGCTACAATGGACTAGTTGGTGGCTCGTTGCAAACAATTGGTTCCAATTAATGTGGTTGCAAGATATGGAATTATAAATATAATGGGTTCAATTAATTTGGTTGAAATTGCAAGGTTTTGTTGCAATCTGAGTGCATTTGGATTTGGTTGGATTAACCATTATTACTGAAATTCTAAGGAGCATCTTGGATTTCTGGGTTCTAAGCTTTAGATGTTTATGAAAAGGTTTGGGAGTTGTGGGATGGTCATCACTTGGAGCATCATTTGGAAATTTGGCCCTTTCAAGGAAAGTAACATGTTTAGTCCACAAGGGGGACTTATAATTTGCAAAACAAATAGTGGCTTGTCTTCATGACCAACTCAAAAAATAAGGTAGAGGCATTTAGAATTGTCAGAATAAGCATTGTGAGTAAATCAAACTTCAATATTGTGCATATGCAAGCTATTACAACTCATTTTGCTATTGCAACAAATTTTACTAAGGTTGAGGTTATGCAACTTGCAACTATACAAGTTCAAGCTCAAGTTTGGGAGTCAAATAGTTGACGTTTGAGTTGCTAGGGTTTTTTTGGTTAAATGATAACATGCCTATGGACATTGAAAACTTGCAAATGTTGCAATGTATTATTTGTATAACAAAATAAGCAAGTGTTAATGATTTGTGCCAACAATCTACATTACAAAAAGGTCTTCTAAAATATGAAAAGCTATGAAATCACTCCTATTAAGACCCACATTGATATTCACATCCAAGGTTGCTTGCTTAGAGAAAATTGTTAAGGCAAATCATGGTTGACAATTGAGAAAAAAATGGTTTGGACCAATTTGGTGTGCAATCATGGCGTCTTTTGGTGTCACAAATCTATACAAAAAATATGATGAAGCATATAACAATTTGTTGAAAATCTAATGTTATATAGTTGTATGGAGTACCATGCCCTTTTCACTTGTGAAAATATTTGGTTGTGGAGGTTGATTTTATGGCAATGTTCACTTGTTCTAATTTGGTGGAATAAATGTTTCCTACAATGGTCACAAAAATCATGGAATTGCATGTGTTGTTACATTTTATTGAAACAACTATGTCAACGAATTTTGATCTCTAGATGTTTAGGGGTAACATGGACACATTTGCGTTAATAATTGATTATTTGAATGATTCTTGGACCCCTATGCATGTTATTATTGGTTTATTTGAAGTTCATGAGACCAAATGGCTTTCCATGGCTAAGCAATTGCGTACTTTACTTAAAAAGTATGGTTTGATGCATCATGTGATTACTTTTGTGAAATATTAAGGTAACAACCTAATGTCTATTGTGCTAACACTATGTTTCCTTATTGATATTCACTTTTGAAACTTTAACAAGTTTATGAAGGTATGTGTTTTGGTCACATTATGTTTAACACCTACCAATATGCTACAAATGATGAGAAGGTGATTACAAGTTTGAAACACATTGTTAGTGTGAAAAGTACCCATGGCAATTTACAAAAAATAATCACATGGACCAAAAATTGGAAAAGGGAAGGTAAGAATGGGAAAAGGCATGTGGTGAAAAGGAGTTGTAGCCTTAGAAATTCAAGACCCCAATGAAAACTGAATTTGCTAGTAATGTGATTATGTTTGACAAATTATTGAAATTCAAAGAGGCCATTTTCTTTTGTTATGGGCGAAAAAGGACAATTATTTTGCAGCAAAAAGTTCTTAATGTTGAGGTATGGGGAATTGCAAAAACATTCACAAATGTTTTGAATCGTGTTGTCACTACTTATGTGATGAATAAGTCACAAGGTCACTAGTTATTATTTGATGCTCTCATTACATCTATTAATTTGACTCTAATTTTAGAAGTTGAGATGGGACATGCTACTAATGTTCTTAAAACTTTTGATGTTGGGTCATCATCTTTCAAAATAACATGCGGGTTGAATTTGTTAAGGTGATCAAATTTTCTTTGAAAATTTTGAAAGTTTATGATTTACATTAGGTTCACAATATGTTCACCATTATGCTTGACCCTCATTTCAAGTGTTTGCGGGGTGTGGAAAATAATGTGGGATGTGAAGATTATATTCATCTTGCTTATGAGTTTGATGCAAATGTGATAATCCCTCTTCTAATGTTGGTCTTTTGAAATACTAAATTATACTATCCAAAAATGTGTAGCAATATTTGTTTGATCTTATGATTTTATTGAAGACGATGATATCATCTTTGGTGTCAACACATCTATGAAGAACTTTATGTGCAATCATTGTTTGAGAATTATCCTTGTTCAAGAGGTTATCCATAACTCCTACTACATGGGATGATCCCTTAACTTGGTGATGGATTCATGGAAGATAATTCCCAAATGTTGACTTTCGTGCGAAACAAATCTTGAAAGTTTTAAGGTCATGTATTGAAACTAAACATGTTATCAATCTTGTTGATACGTTGATAACTTTAAAACATTGCAAGTTATAAATGGAAAATTTAGATTGCATCATCACCATGGTGAATAATAGGCCTAATGATCCTTATTTGAATTGTTCATGGCATAAAGATTTGACAAGCTTTATGAAAGTTAAAAATTTATTGGTTGAAAAAAATTATGATTTATTGAGGAATCAAATTATTTCCAACAATTGGAGTTTGATAGTGACTAGGTTTGGGAAGGTGAGATTATAAATATTTTTATTGTTTTTCTTAAAATTTGAATGACAATTTGCATCACCTTAATGGGTTGAATTTGTTAATGTGATCAAATTTTTATTTATCATCGAAACTCTTTTTCCCTAATGGTTTCTTTTGTGGCTCCTATTAATGTGTTTGCACTTTTGCATGCTGTTTCTTGGTTGGACATTGGTGCACTACTTTTGTTCATCCCTTTCGTTTTTGGGGTGGGCGTTTGTTTTTTAATTAAATTTGGCATGGTTTCTAAGAATCTTAATACATTTTGGCCAACAATGAAATTCCATTAGCTAAATATGGTGATTTCAAATGGAAAAAGTTAGAAATCCAAAAGTCTTTGTAATAAAAAATTCCAAAAAAATTTAGACTATGTTATTTACAGTCATTTTTTAAAAGAAAAATGGCAAAATTTGGCCACAAAAATATTATAATTCAATATTTCTTCAATTAAAATGTGGGTTGAAGTTTAATTTCAATAAATGGTCAATCTATGAAATTTAATGGTATCATTTTATTTTGAATTAAAAACTTGCAATATTGGTACGTAATTTCAGAATTGAATATATTAATAAGTTTTGTTCTATAATAATTAGTAGTATATTTTAATAATATATATAATCTAATTAAGAATTTTTAATTTCTATTTATAATTATATTTTAATTAGAATGCACACTTGAACTAATTAATGTGGATTACACTATATAAGTCATTTTTTTGTGTCAATATTTTGCCAAAATTAGAAATATATACCGTAGTTCCTTTACCATTTCGACACAAATTAATGTCAAATTTTTAAGAAATTACTTGTTATTTGTGCCGAAATTTTAATAAAACCAAAATTTTGACTATCAAGTTTGAACTGCAGACCTTCCAGGACCAAGCCTTTAAAAATTGAGTCAATCTGGGCACACTAGACTGTTCTGTGACTCTAACAATGATTTGTTAATTTTTTTATAACAATTATTACCAAAAATTGCAAAATTAAAAAATCAAGTGCCAAAGTTAATATTTAAAATTTAATTAATTATTCAGCAACAAACTGCCGAAATGGTAAATGTACTACAGTATATATAAAGGACATATTTTGTCACGATATTCCTATTTTTACTGAAAACATTTGCCAAATTTCAAGAAATTAAAAAAAAAATCACCACATTTGGACTCTACTTTTACTTGGGTAGCAGTTTTTAAACTATTTAGACAGGTTTAAAAATCCTATCACCATTTAATGCTAAATCCCTCTTGAAATGCTATACAATAGCACAACATCTGAAATTTGAATATTAAATTACTGAGGGAGAGAGATATATATATATATATTAAGTGTGGACATGCGTTGTTGAAACTCCAGTCTCCAGATATGAGATACCAAAAAGGGCTCATTTGTAGTGGTCATGTGCAATGCAAGCCCTCGTGCGCCACATTTTCACTGTTAAAATTTTGTGGTCTTTTGGCATGAGAAAGCACGCTTATCCATGTTTTGTACCCTTTCTAATTTGGAGGAGCCTACCTCAGGTACCATGGTCCACACTCTAGATTCTACACCCACTCCCTATAACGACATTTTTCTCTTTGTGCATGCTAAACACACTGCCCCTGCCAATAGATAAGATGTTGAACATCTACCTACTGTGTCCACACTCTGAACAACAAAAGAATCCCCAATCTAACCAGTCTAAACACTTTCACCAAAGAAACCGGTTCACATAATGTGAAATAGGATCTATTAAGGTAAAACTTCCAAAAGTCGGATCCAATGGGATAGTCCCTGTTCCTGTGGGGGACAGGGCCCAATAAACGGACCTGGGTATTCAATTTTCGCAAGATGAATATCCAGGAACTGTGTTTCTGATATGTAATATACACTAGCATCTGTTAGAAGTAGTTGGCTCTTAAGCATGTGGGACATACCTAGTTTGGTGTCTATAAAATTGAAAAAACATTCCATTTTGGAGAACTATTGACTTGGTGCTGCAAACTACCCATCCAAAAACTTCTATTTTGGGAGTCCTAATCTTAGAAATACATAAAATTTTGTAAATGGGCCAATTAAAAAGGCTCATTATAAGGGGGAAAAAAAAAAAAAAAGGTTCCACCCATCAATCTCCTCATAACATGTGCTACCCAGTTTTAAAGAAAGGCTGAGCAAAACACATGCTGAAATAAACCAGGTGAAGTTTTTATGCTGGAAACCATACACAGGTCTGAAGGCCTAAACACTAAACCTAAACCCCTTTGGCGCCCTTTCCCTACATGTAAGGGTCTGTTGTCTGTAGCTGCTGATTTGGCAGTAAATGGAAGAATTGGCATCACGGCCACTTTAGTAATTTTCTACCGCGCTACACTAGTTTACAACCCACATAAAGCACCCAGGTGTCACTCACTGGGAAGCAGGCCACATTCTCTAGAACAAATGTGCCAGCTAGTGGTAAACTATGATTATGGTACCATGGTAGGTCTACCACCATAGTTAATCTTGGGGTTGGTGAGCCTGATTGAAAACTTGGATGTTGGATTTGTTAGACTGCCTGCTGATTTCAAGGTGTTGCACACATTGGAGCTGCTTAGACATTGTTGGGGGTATTTGAGATTTTGTTATACACACATGATTGCAGGCTGCTGACTGTAGAAGATGCTCCCAAGTGTCTTGAGTTCAAACAGAATAACTTGTAAGTCTCGATCTACTTTTATCTCGGGCACATGGTTGAATGTCTTCTGTTCCGCCATTCCATGGCTGTTGGACATGCATCGGTTGGTGGACATGTTGCACACAGTTCTGTCAAAGTAAAGTGTTTAAAGACACTGTAATTCTTCAAGGTAGCTTCGTGTTATACCTAGTTGCACATATAGTTGCAACCAAGTGTTAGACATGTTGTTCTTCAAAGGTAACATACTTATTAGTGTGTTATGCTTGTTGCCTTAGTACAGCAAACTTACTTGGCATGGCATTTTTTTCCCACCTCAACTGTAAGAATTTCAGGAAATTTCTGTTTTTATTGCCAAAGTGATAAAATAAATAAATAAATAAATAATGTCAAGAAGATGCTGGAATGATAAAGGTACTATTGTAATACATCTTGCACATATAGTTGTGAAGAAGTGTGACATATGGTTTTTGGGTATTTTTTTCCCCTGCTTGTGAGCATACTTCATTAGTGTGTTATACATGTTACACATGTGTAGTTGTGAACACTTTGTTAGACATCATGTCTTTCCTCAAAGTAGCGTACTTTATTATCCTGATACATCTTGCACATATATAGTTCTCAATGAGTGTTCAGACATGTTTTTTCTCAAAGTTACGATAATATTTTATTATTTTGTTATACATCTTGCAAATGGTTGTGTCCATCAACAAGGAAGATTCAACTTTTGAGAACTTTCCTCTACAATCGCATTAACCTTGGCCTCCATCCATTGCTATATATTTACTCGATCTCCACACACTATCACCTTCATTTCATGCTCTTGAGTTGTGTGAATTTCAGCATATCGATCCAACAAGTTCACAAGACTTCTTCAGCTTCTTTTCAAGCACCAGTACGCTCACAACAGAATTCAGGAAACCACAGGAGAATCATGGGTCAGGCATTATCCTTTGTAGCTGCCGTTGCGCAGCCCCCAACCTTGGCAGGATCACAGACAAGTCTTGTTGCTGCTGCTGCACCAAGTGCAGCTTTGTCCATTGCTGATGTAATTTGGGTCGTGAGGCTGTTTTTCTTAGTTGCCATCACTGTTGTGCCTTGTGTCACTTATGGAGTCAGCTTGTGGAGGTCGATTGCATCTCACTCCTCAAACTCTGGTAATCCAATGGCAGCTTCATCAGCAGGAACTGAGTCTCCAGGTACAAAACCAACGACC
>Ga0116231_10006218_pt1 | contig 22946 bp, 15 predicted proteins | sample S1TSphgellanicum_2_FD_89695 | JGI IMG/M metagenome (GOLD analysis project Ga0116231, IMG submission 89695) | Host-associated microbial communities from peat moss isolated from Minnesota, USA - S1T2_Fd - Sphagnum magellanicum MG | ecosystem: Host-associated > Plants > Peat moss > Unclassified...
AAAAAAAAAAAAAAAAAAAATTAAAAAATAATAATATTAAAATTATTTAAAAAATTTTATAATTTTAAATTTTTTTATTTTTTTTTTTTTTTTTTTTTTCCTCCCTCTATTTATTTTCTCTTTTTAAAAAAAAAACTATTTTCTCTTTTTCTTTTTCTTTTTTAAAATAATTTTCTTTGGGGGGTGTCTTCTTTTGTTTTTCAAAACTAAGTCTTATTTTGATCTTCGCATCTGCCATCCATCATGCATGATCATGATCTGAAAAAATGCATCCCCACCATCCATTCACCCACTTCACATCCCAAGTAAAAAATAAATATAGGTATACATACATACATACATACATATATGTGTATGCATGTGTGTGCATGTGTGTGAAAGGGTTTTTTTAAATTTTTAATTATTTTATTTTATTTCTATATTTTTATAAATTAATTTATGCTATCAAAAACTTGTTGAAATTTTTCAATAATTCAGAAATTTAGTGAAATTATTCAAATTTACACTAAGAAAAAAAAAATCCATATAATAATTTTGGTGCAAAATTATATGACAAAAATTTGTTGTTTGTGCATGCATGTCCTTAAAAAAAATGCACAAAATAGCATTTGTTGTTACTTTTGACATGGTTATTTGTTTCTTAACAAAACTTATTTTTGGTGTAGTTGGGGACAATTTGGCTCAAGTAGTTTTTTTTTTTTGGTTTTTAATTAACAATTCCTTTTTTCCTTATATTCTCCTAATACCAAATTACCAATAACCCTAAACCCTTCTTCACACCTCACTTTGGTTTTCTTATTATTTGCTCTTAGAATTTGACAAATTGAATTGTTAGTGATTGGTTGGGATAGCAGTTGGGGCTCAAAAAATAAAATTAAAAATATAATTATTATTTTTATTATTTTTAATTTTTAAATAATTATTTACTTGGGGGTTTTGGCTTGTGTGTAGGGGACAAACAAGAATAAATATTGCCCAAACAACACTTGTGTTCATAATTGCATATTCTGGGCATAATATCACTGGAAGCAGGCATAAAAAGATCTCCTCATTAATGCCTGGCTAGGCCTTTTACTAACAAGAATTTAGGAACCTCCCTCTTCTTCTTCTCCCAAAGGGATGTCCCCAAACCTTTCTTGGTTCATGTGTCCAAAAACACTCTTTAACTCTCAAGGAATGATTAAAGAATTGCTCCTTGAAAGAAGGTGGAAGGGGGAAGGCAAAAAAAAAAGTAAGTTGTGTGGGGAAAGGAAGGTGGGGAGATTGGTAGAGGTGGCATGACATAAGTGTTGGATATCAACTTCTTACCAAGTTACTTAAGTTATTTTTACCAAGTGTTATAATTATTTGTGAGATTTGTGTTACATGCTCATATTTTTGGGACTATGAGATATATTAGATTAGTTTATTTAAATATTTCTATTTAAGTTTATTGTGAAATATTTCAATGCATGCGACGATTCGTTTTAAGTAAGGGAAGGTGACATCTCCATGTTAGATCAGTTTATTTAAATATCTTTAGTTAAGTTTAGTGTGAAATATTTCAATGCATGCGATGATTCATTTTAGGTAAGTGAAGGTGACATCTCCATGAAATGATGGTTTTGTGCATGTGTTTTTACATGTATTTTTAGAGTAGGTAACATTTGTGTGGGGTGTTCACCTCCTATACAAGAGATGGCCAAAGCTTGGAGGTGGATTGTAGGTTTGCAGCAACATCTATGTGATCCTAAGGTTGGGTGGAAAGCTTGTTGTAAATCATTATTTTTAATCATTTTCATTCTTTGATTTACATGTTGTTAATTTCCAACATGGTATTAAAACATGGTTGCTTTTGAGGGAAAAAAAGAATGCAATTGTTTTTTAAAAATTTAAAAAGCTTTGAAATATTGGGTGTGTTTTGTTTTTCGAACATTTTGTTGAAAGTTTCAAAGCTTTAGGTGTTTTGTTTTTTGGGGTTTTTCTACTCACAATCATGGCATCCACTTCTAATGTTCAAAATATTGACAAATTGAATGGCGGTAATTTTCATACATGGAAGATGAAAATGAAAATTTTCTTACATGAGAAGGATTGGTGGGAAATCACTTAAGAAAAATTATTGCCACTTGTAGTTAAATTGAAGAGATTATTTTTGAAGGAAACATTTTTTAACACTTCTTGTACATGAAGAAGGACAAATTGGCTTGTGGAATAACTTTCCTAAATGTTGTTGATCATGTAGCATGTGGAGAAACTAAAAAAGATTCATGGAACAATCTTTGTGCAACATTTGAAAAAAAACATGTTAGCAATAAATTGCAACTATAATAAAAGTTTTATAATCTTAAGATGGAGGAAGGCATTTTAATGCAAGCTCACATTGACAAGTTTCAAATGATTGTAGATCAGTTAACAAACATTTATCATTAAGATTTTGATGAAGATTTGGCATTCACATTTTTAGGGTATTTGCCACCATCTTTCCATACTTTTGTGCTTTCACTTAGTATTCACAATGATCAATTGTTTATGGAGTTAGTATGCAAACAATTTTTGCAAAAAGATTTGTGATGAAAATGAAAAGTGTAGTTTAACCATAATACAAAACATGAAATAATTAATTGTTATGGATGTTTTTGGGTAGTTCAAAAGGTTTGTAAATTGGAGGAAGTTCAAAATTGAAAAGCAAAAAAAGAAAGGGCTTGTTATAATTGCAGCACCAAAGGTCATTTTGCAAGAAAATGTCACAAGAAGAAACAAGATTGGAATAACAAATTCAAAGGTTCTTCACAAATAGTCACAATACATAAAACTAAAATTCTCATAATTATTTTACCTATTTTTGCAGTTTGCAAGTATACATGGTTTATTGATTCCAAAGCTTCACAACGTCTAACCTTTTGGAAAGAAGTATTTTTAACCTTTGAAGAGTTTACTTTGAACCACAAAACATATCTAGGAAACAATTATACATTTGATGTACATGTGGGAAAGGCATTATTGGACCTTCAACTTGATAAATGAGATTTCCAAATGTATTGGAGATGTGTTGTATGTTCCAAAATTAGTAAAAAAATTGTTATCAATTAATTAATTAACAAAAAAAGGCTTCAACATGGAATTTGAAACCACTGAATGTTGGTTGAAATCTTTTGATTCAAACAAGGTGATTATTGAAGTTGTTTAAAAAAGAAGGTTACATAAGTTGATTGGAGTTGGTCAATCCTTGGTTATAAAATGTAACATCAAAATTAAAAGGAATGACTTGTGGCATTAGAGATTTAGACATGTCTTTATGCAGGTTTTAACAATCATGGACAAAATTAACCTTGTTGAAAGCATTGATCTCAATGGAGATCATGACTTGAATTTTTGCAATGGATGTGTGTATAGTAAACACCATTGTACTCCATTTCCTTTGAATGGGGGTTCTCCTCTAAAGGAAATTCTTGGGCTTATGCACATAGACCTATGTCATCCCATAGCAACAACATTTCATGGAAGGGCAAAATATATTTTAACTTTCATTGATGATTTCTTAAAGAAAACATTTCTTTATACCATGAAGACTAAATTTGGTGTGTTTAACAATCTTAAGGTTTTCAAAGCTTTGGTAGAAAATCAGATTTTAAAATGTATCAAGGTAATTAAATGTGATGGAACTTGGGAATATAATTTTTAAAATTTCAATGCATTTTGCAAGGAAAATGGCATTGTGAAACAAATAATCACTCCATACTCACCAAAGTAGAATGATGTAGCTAAAAGAAATAATTGAACACTTGTTGAAATGGATTTTGGTTTATGCTTTAAAAGAAACATCAAGAATGTTATTGTGGGCAAAGTGCATTTTGATGAGGATGTTAACCATAGCAAAGGTTAGGTGCATTTGAAAGGAATGTAAACCATCACCAAGGTTAAACATGTTTCAACAAAAACATAAGCCATAGCTAAAGTTTTGATGGGAACATGTAAAGCCAATTACATTTTGATGAAAATGTAAACCATAACCAAGGTTTCAAATAGAACATGAGGGGCCAAATGCATTCTAATGAAAATGTAAACCATAATTAAGGTCAAGCACATTTTGATGGGAATGTAAACCATAGCCAGGCCAAGTGCATTTTGAAAGAAACATAACCATAACCAAGGTTACAATAGGAACATGAAGGGCCAAGTGCATTTCAAAAAGGATGTTTACCATAACCAATGAATTGATTAAAACAATATGGGCCAATTGCATTATAAAAAAAATGTTTGTTAAAGCCAATGTTCCAATATTGAGGATTATGATATTGTTTATGGAAGCATACAAATGTGTGCCTATTGTAATGCAAATGGGATGGCACTATGGATGACTAGAAATCCACATCAAGGTATGTTTTCTTATTAGGAAATGGTGTTATCAACTAAAATAACAAAAAGAAAACCTCTATTATTATGTCATCAACAAAAATATATGGTAGTTTCATAAACAAAAAGGCAAGTAATGTGGTTTTCATCAATTTTTGGAAGCACATCACAAATTTACAAGCTTCATGGGTTCATTCCAAATCGATGCAAAATCTATTATATAGGTTTATATTGTTTAAACATTAATGTCATGCATTATTTAAACACGGAAAACAATTTTCATGTGTAAACAACATGAATAGATATACAACATATGGTCTAAAAAATACAAATAGGCATATGGCATTTGTGTTTAAACAACATGCATGACATCGATGTTCAAACAATAAAAATAGATGAATGACATCCATGTCTATTCCATACGAACTTATGAAAAACAAAATTTCACATGATTATTATTGCCAAATTGTGGTCCATACTATTTGTCAAGGCATTGGTGTTCCACATATGAAACCCATTGTCACATGTGATGACAATCAAAGTTGTATATCTTTATCAAAAAAACCCAATCTTTCATGCTCACATGAAGCATATCAAAATTCATCATCATTTGATGCAAAAACATATTGAATTTTTTAAAATTAAGTTGGTGTATTGCAACACAGAAAATATGGTTACAAATATTTTGACCAACGGATTTTTTTGCTAACAAACATGAATATTTTCAACATTTGATGGGTATGGTTAAATGCATAATTTAATAGTTTGTAAAGTGGGGGTGTTGGATATCAACTTCCTACTAGTTATTTAAGTCAATTTCACCAAGTTATAGTTACTTGAAATATTTGTTACATGTAGATACTTTTGGTATTATGATATATGTTAAGTAAAATTATTTAAATATTTAAAATAAAATTTAGTGTGAAATATCTCAATGCATGTGATGATTCATTTTATTGAAAGAGAGGTGACATATACATGAGATGATGGCCTTGTGGATGTGCGTGCAATTCTAGGGTAAGTAACACCTACATGGGGTGTTCACCTCCTATTCAAAAAAGGCTAAAACTCAAGGGTGGATCGCAATTTTGTGATAGCATCTATACGATCCCAAGGTTGGGTGAAAAATTCATTGTAAATTAATGTTTTTACCATTTTCATTTTTCATTGATCCACTATCAATTTCCAATAATAAGTATGATTAATTGGGTAGGTTATTTTTGGGAATGGGAGGCACCACACAAGGAGCAAGACAAGACAAGGTATCAACATAAAAATTGTATTTAACAAATAGCCATTTATTAATTTCATTATCAATTTAATAACTTGGTTGTAAGGTTTTATCTCAATTTTGCGATGTAGTTCAAGTGGTGATCATCCAAAAGATGACTTACCTAAATTTGGCTATAGACTAAATATGAAAATAGAAAAAATTTGATATTTCTATATTATTAGTTACCTATTGGAGCTTATCATAAATATATGGTGACTTGGAAATTTTTAATTTTTTCAAAATCTAGCAAAATTGGGCCAAGTAATCCATGGAAAATCCTTTGTATAAATCAAAATCACATTTTTTCAAGTCAAACTTTGGCAAAATTTCAATCAAAAATAAAATCATGGCCATCATTATTTATTTATTTCTGGGTAATATACATCTATCATGCATGAAGTTCGATTTCCAAATACCTACCTTGAAAATTGCCTATTATGCTGCTCATGTAGGGTAGGTTTTAAAGGTTGAATTTGATTTTCCCACCTTTTGTGGTCTTATTTTCAAGGATAAGATTCGCAACATAACAATTGAACTAATCATTGTGATAAACTAGAAAATTAGAATTCAAAGGAAAATTTTGTTTGATCAAGCATAATCCACCATGGATGGATGGTTCACTTTGGCCAAAGTTTCTTCCCTTTTGTTTCAAGGATGTGAAGGACATACCTTAATGTGTTTGAACACTTAAATCTTACCTTCTTTGAGTTCACCTACTTGGTTGAATCTTACCCCACCTCCCAAAGTGACAAGCATTAATTATGATTCATGGCTTTGTCAAGCTTGATGCTTGTCAAACATCATGTTTCATATGTGTCCTAAATAAATTTAGGGTTTTAAGATTGATAACTTACTAGACTAAAATTTCAATCATCCGTGTAAACTATTAAAATTTGGAAATCCAATGCATGGCCTATAAGAGTCTTGTTGGTTCTTTGGATGCTACCTACAAGGTGCTAGGGTTTTTTTATTTGGTTTCTCAAAAAATCAATAACTTCTCCATAGGTTATTAATAACCTTATTGATAACTAGGTTGATAGTCAAGTGTTTTCTCGATAATTGGCCGACATTCGTTTAGAGTTTCTAATCTTCAATGTATATGTATTGTTAATCTTCTTCATGTCCTTAAGTTTTGGATACATACACACGGCAATAAAAGGGGATCAATTGTTGGTAGTGATTTATTAGGGAAAATTTTTGTCATCTTTTTGACAAAACATTGGGAGAATTTTGTCAAAAAAAATTTACATTTTAGTGCAAATTTTACTAATTTTTTGGAATTAAAATTTCAAATTTCTGTAAATTTTTGTCTTTTTTTTCAAAAAACCCTGAGTGAGGGAGATAATTCAAGTAAATTTTATTTTACTAGAGAGCATTTAATCAAAATTTATTAATCTACCAAAAAAATAAAAAATTGACTACAATTTATTTTGTGAGATAATTCAATCCATTTTCTCATCCTTAAGGCCCATTTCAGTCTGACATTATTGGATATATTTCCTTGGAAATAAATACCTTTTATTATATTCCATTTGCTTTGATTGGGTATTATCTATAGAAAAAACTTCTTTATTATTTGTTGTACTTCTTGGGGGTACAAATAGGCACAATTCCATGATGAAAATGCCCAGAGAGATCTATTTCCAAAATTTATTTTGCAGATTTTACTGGAGTATAATTTCTCTGGGGGGTAGATTAAAAACAAACCGGAGTGGTCTGAATCGACAGATTACATCGCGTAATGATCCATTATTCTGCCCTCATCATTGTCCTCAAACGTGTGAAAAATGTTGAGATTGAACATTCTGGATAGATAGGTTGGTTACGTACTGGAATAATGGGTTTAATTCCCTCCCCCATTGAACATTCTGGATAAGTTGGTTACATTACTGGAATGGGTTTGTTTGGTTCCCTCCCCCATTGAACATTCTGGATAAGTTGGTTACATTACTGGAATGGGTTTAGTTCCCTCCTCCCATTGAACATTCTGGATAGGTTGGTCATGCACTGGGATAGGTTGGTTACACACCAGAATGGGTTGGGTTTGGTTCCCTCCTCCCATTGAACATTCTGGAGAGGGATGGTTACGTACTGGAATGGGTTCAGCTCTCTCCCCAATTGAACATTCTGGAGAGGGATGGTTACGTACTGGAATGGGTTTGGTTCTCTCCCCACTTGAACATTATGGAGAGGGACGGTTACGTACTGGAATGGGTTTGGTTCTCTCCCCACTTGAACATTATGGATAGGTTGGTTACGTACTGGAATGGGTTTAGGGTTTGGTTCCATCACCGACCCATTTGAGTGAATAAGTAGGACCCAAGAATTGTCTTCTTCTTCTCCTCCTCCTGGGTTTCGTACATAATATAAACTTGAATATTACATATAGTAAAGGACGTCGTGAAGCATCATTTCATCCATTTGTCTCGTATGTATATTATATGGGGTCAAGTGAGGACATACTCAAGAGGAGAGTTCTAAGTTAGTGGAAGCTATGAAAACTCGTGCAATCCGTGTTCATTGTTGTTGGGGGTGGGGTAGAGAAGAGGACCATACTTTCTAATTATTGTCAGGGTTTCAATGACTTTCATTCATCTTTTGTTTGTACTTACTAGACAAAAAAGGCATTTGAGACAGACATTACACCCCTCCCAAGTACGAGTAATAATCTATCTATGAAGGAAGGTAGTTTGTTTTGTTTTGTTTTGAAGATCCATCGAACTGGGATGCTTCAGATCGTGTTCTTGGAATCGTTAGAGAGCTCTCGACGAGGAGAGAGAGCTGCATGGGCTTTGGTTCCATGATGTTTGGACTTGCTGTGCCAAAGTTCTATAATATTCAATGATTTTTTCACTAAAAATCAAATTAAATTAAAATAGTAGCTGAAGATTTTGGAGGAATTGAGGAATGTGCCTTTTGGTGTTGTTGGAAAAGCTCTTGATGAGAGCAGGATTTAATGGAATTTATTTGGTAAGATTTGGATTCAGAATGTGGCAGATATTTGATTTTTAATAATATATCACAAGCACCCAAAGTCAGGTTTTCTATGATTTCTTGTCAGATCACAACACAATTTTTCATGCATTTCTATGAGTGGAGTGGAGTGGAGGCAATATAATAATACAATATATTGGTGCATTCACACTTGAAGTTAAGTCAATGTTAAATGAAAATCTAGGTGGCATCCTAGGTGGCACCCAATGTTAAATAGGCAATAGCTTAATATTGCGCAAATGTTTAGCTTAACATAAAATGTTTATGGTAAGTAAGTGCTAAGTCCTAAATGACTAGCATGGCGTTAGGGTACTCAACACTAAAGTCCCTAACAAAAAGTGTGAATGCACCTATATGGATACAAGACTATTGTGTCGGTCAAGCAATTGTAAATAAGAGTCTCTTTGCATATACATACACATATAGATACAAATTATAACACATACATACATACATACATACATCTATCTTATGGCACATTCGCATTTGATGTTAAGTCAATGTTAAATGGGCAATAGCTTAATGTTAAGTGAATGTTGGCTTAACATAAAATTTTCATAATAACTAGGTTTAAGTCCTAAATGGTTAGCATGCCATTAAGGGTATTCAACACTAGAGTCCTCTAACACCAATTGTGAACACATCTTTATGTTATTCTAGAGTTTATTGTGGCTTGGAAACAAGCCTTCCTTTTTGTTGATCTCTTAATTTCAGATTATTTGCTTTATATAAAGCGAATTGATTTGCTAGACCTTAGTCAAGTTTTAACCATGGATAGGTATACTAAAATCCCAAGCCTAGGTAGGATTTTGATTTTATTTAAGATTTTATTTAAGTGCTTTTTAAAAGCATGATGCAAACTCACTCTCCAAAGTGTTAATGATGTGTTTGGGGGGATCCCTTTCTCAATATGGCACATTCTCATATACATGTTATATATAGTGTCAAGAATAAGGGCATTGGAGATTTGTAAAAACAAAAGCTTTGAAAATGTTTCATCTACTTTCATATCTTATTGTAATAAAAAAAGTGCAATTGACAATTAAATCAATCAAAGAATATAAGGAAACATATAAATTACTTATGTTACCAATTGTATGGGATTGAATGGCTTACATAACGTCACTTTCTAATTGTTATATAGGGGGCATCACATTCCTCAAATGTTTTAAAAATTTTGTATGATGAATTGACCCAACCACCCCTTGTTATAAAAAAAAGATTGGTTATTAAAAAAAAAAAAGCATTTAACATGGCTAATAAATGGAGAATTGGACCCATAGCCATATGCACAATGACCATGCACTAAAATATCCCCTGGGCTATTGGCCCAATCTTATTGATGTATATTACAAACAACTATCAATGTTTTCAAAAGATTGTGTGAACCTAAATAAAAAAATGAAATAGCAATTTGATATTGTATTCCCAACCAATTTAAACAAATTGTCACATCCAAGTAGTTTTTTAAGGTGAAAATTCACCATAAATTGACATTAAAAACCAAAGTGAATCAAACAAAGGATTTTTCTTTACGAGATCCACCCCCCAAATGCCATAAATTGAAGCATCAAATTTTGACTTTGCCATTATGAAGCTTGCATGGGACACATGTCATTGAATGGTTGTCAATGAGCACATGTACATGTTTCTACTAAATGCACACCTCCTTTGATGTGAGTAATTACATTTTTAAAAACTTACTCATCAATCTTACAACCTTAAACCATTTCCCAAACCTTGTTTCACTTATTTCTTTGCCTCCTTTATAATAATGTTGTGTTACAATGCAATATGTACATTTTAAACAAGCTACAACCTTTGTGGATGTCTAGTGTGCATTTTAGCACAATGGTTGTTACAATTTGAATTATGTAAAATATAAATCCCATAATGTTGGAAAAAATTTCAATATTGAAAATCCAATGATTACATGTTGATGAATTTTGAAGTCATTGTAATTCTTGAATTTTCCATTGATGATTGTTGACAACATTTTAAACTTTTCAAGACACACAGTTGTTGTTGCTTTACATTTCTCGTCAATGCACATTAGTGTTGGTCAACTAACAATGCCAAGGTTCGAATTTCAAAGTTTTTGAATTTTTTGAGGAAGTCCCTCCATCCTATATAAACCCATGATGTATCATTTTTTATTAATCTTGTTTTTTGTTGTGTGATAAGTTGTTCAAGTTTTCATTGTATTTCATTGTTGTTCATTTTTTATTTGTAACATAGATTTGTGTTACTTACAAATTGTGATTGCATTGTGGTTGAGAAATTTTTGTTTTATAATCTAGTAGCTTGGTGTTAAGAGGAATAAAACCCTTGTACAATCCCCATGTGAACTTACATGTTTAACATTCAAGGTTCATTTTCTCTACCCTTTGAAGATGTAAAGGGGTTTTTTTTGTGAGTTGATTTAACAAACAACCCTAAGATTAGATTAATTATATTATTTTCCACCTTTTTAATTTTTTTCTAAATTCTCTTTGCTCAAACCTTCACATTTAGGTTTAACTAAAATTAACAAACAACACATTCATCAAGTTCATCTCAAAGGTTTAATTATAATTAATGGGAAACATATTTTTAAAGTTTATTTCCATTTGCAACAACCATCATAACATTTAATTCTTGTATTTTAACAACATTCCCACAATCACCTCCTCTCATCTTTATTCTTTTTTCAAATTTTCAAATAATATGAATTCCAAATTTAAGGGTCTCAATCCTTTCAACCTTTTTCCCCTAAATGTCATAACTTTTATTGCAACAACCTCCTTCCTCTCTTGACTTTCCTAGATTATGTTTTTATCTCCCAATCTCCAAATATGTTCAAGCAACCAAAAAAAAAAACCAAAATAATCCCCAATATTTAAAGTCCAACAATTGTCACATATAATAAACTATAAAATAAGTTTTTTAAAAGCTCCCAAAAAATCATTGAAAAATATGTTTATAAATTTTTTTAAGTTTTCAAAATTATCCCCAAAGGGTATGCTTGGAATTTTTTTAATTTTCAAAAACATTCTTGAAAATTTTGTTTAGAAGTTTTAGGAAAATGTAAAATTAATAAAAGTCTTTAAAATAAGCTTTTAAAATAATAATCATATATTATGTATTTAAATATAAACTTTTTTTCAAAGAATAGTTGGTGAATGCCTTTAAAAAATGTGATCAACAAAAGTTTATGGAAGTTAATTTAATAAAAATTTAGTTGGCAAATTTTTTTTAAAGGTTGATGGTCTGTTAGATGGTTTTGTTGGATAATATAAGAAAAGGTCTAAAAGGCATCACCCTTCAATCTCATCAATGCAAGTTGTGGCCTTTGTATTTATAATGCATGATCTCATGTTTAATTTATTTCATGTTTTATTCAAAGAATAAATCATCTGGTCTTTATTCATTTTTGAATTCCCTATTAGTCAAATCCATTTAATCTTCTCTAAGTTACATCTTGTTTTGTTTTTAATAGTAGCAAGTCCACATTCCTTTCATTTTCTCTTCTTTTTCACCATCCCCCTTCTCTATTGCTTTCATCTTCCCTTCCTAGTTGAGACATTGTCTCCATTTTCTTCATCCATAGCCACATGTTGATTTTTAATTTCTCCTCCTATTTTATCATGATGTTTAACATTTTCCTAGCTTCCTTTTGTTTCCTTTAAGCTTTCAATGGATAAAAGCAAAAAAAACCTCCATTTCTCCCTTACGTTTTATGTCTTAGAAGTTTTTACCATGTACTTTTCAAACCTAATATGCTTGTTTTCATCCTATAGTAGCATTTGTTAAATCTAAATTACTAAAGGTATATCAAAATTCCTTATGTGTTCAAAAGTAACATAGTAATTTGGCTAGGTTATTTAAGATCAAAATTAAGGATTGTTCCTTAAACTAGTCATTACATAAATGATTAATTACAACTCCCTCTATATCAAAACATAACAAAATAACCTAACTAGGTTGTATTTATAATCAAAATTAGGGGTTGTTCCCTAAACTAGTTGTTACAAAGATGATTATGTAATTAACCTAATACCTTGCCTATTTATGTGTGATACCTCGTTAAGGGTAAAAATTATGCTTGGACTTGTTAGTCCTGTTGGCCTCGTAAAAACTAAGTAATTAATAGTGGTAGATATATTTACAATCTTCTAGTTTATTTAGAAGATGAAACCATTAGAATAGTTAGCCCATAGGAATGGGTGATTTGGTATTTGTCCACCAATCAACTAGGAGGGAATTGTGAAAGGATTAAGATAAAAGGGTTAGTTTTGTAAATGGAACGAGGACCTTGTGTGGTTTATGGAAGAAGGATATTAGAAGATGGATTCCCATCATTCTTGTATGAGGAGATTTTGGAAGAATGGAGGAGAAGAAATTGTACGAGGAAAGAAAAAAAATGCAAGAGAGTGTGTGAAGGTTATGGAACTTGGTGTGTTTTCTTATTATTATTATTTATTTTCTTTCTCCTTTGCCTTACTTTCCCTCTAGAGTATAGAGGTTCATTATAATTTGATGTAAAATATCAGATTTTTTATATTATTTTAGTTTATTTCTTTCTTTTACTTTTAGAACTTGCTCTTGGAATGTAATAGTATAGTTTGTTGAAAAATAATTATAGCATGACAATAGGAACAACCTATAAGCAATTTGGTGAAAGACAATAACTACAACAAATTGGATATACATGTTGAAATAATAGTTATGGATAGAGGAGGTACTCTTTAAGGACTAGAAGGTAAATTACCTTCAAGCCCCTCCCCTCTTCTTCTTCATTTAACAACTCCCATTCTTGGAGTTTTTTGCCAATTTTGGATTAAAAATAAGATTACCTTTTTGAAAGTAGTCCTATTCTTAATATGCGATTACCTTTTGGTAGTTTATTTTTTAACTTGACAACCTCCTATCTTGATAATAATAGGATTGTTGAATCCACAATTGTACATACCCACACTTGACACTTGGTTTTTTGTGATAATTTAAATTTTCAAATGTGATTTTAAAGGGGAGTTGAAAATTGATCTTTGTGTTTAGGTTTTCCATTTCATCAAGTTTGTTTATGCTTTTTGCATGCATTGAATTTGTACATTGATGCATTTTTGTGTTTTTTGTGTGCATGGTGCATATGCAATGTACATGGTGTGTGCTATGTATCCATTGATTTTGTTGTTATTAGTTATTGTTTAGTGTTCATATATTCATTTTTTGGTGGCTAAAACACACATTGATTCAACATCATGATTCTGAAAGGGTTTTCATAATTTTAAACATGCTTTCAAAATTGCAAATGCATAACAATTTCAAGTTCAAATATTTCTTTAAAGGTCAATCCCAAAGAAGCTTTGGTCCCTTTTGATGGTGACACATTTAAAATGTACAATGTACTTGAATTGATTCACATGGGTGCAAAGAGAAATCACATTTGTCTTTGAATCACATTCTTTTCAACCTCATAATTTTTACAAAAATATTATAGGTATGGTTGAAAACCTTATAACATGTCATCCTTGAAAGCTTTCCACCCTTAACTATAAAAAATGCAAAACGACCCAAGTTGTGATTAATTGCAATTTCAAAGAAGTTCAAGTGCATTGTTGCATTGCCATGGGTAGAAATGAAACATGAAATAAGTTTCCTTACTTTTTTTTGATGTCATGTATACATAAAAATTGAAAAAAATGAGAGGAATTTTTTATGACTAAATGATGGGATTGAATAATGAAGCAAGCATGGAAAAGGAATAATGATGATATTTAGTGGATCATGCATCCAAAATGTGTCCATGTAATTTGAAATTGCTTATGTTCAATTTGTTACAACCACTATCCTCCAACAATTGAATAATGGTCAAGGTTTGAAAGATTGGCAAAAAGTTGTGCAATGTGTAGTCATTCTCCATTTGTTGAATAAGTGTAAGCATATGACTGATGTGAAAATATTTAGCCACCATATGAATTTTAAAAATTCAAATATAACCCACAAAACATTGGTTTAACAAGGATGGTTGGGAAATGGCAAAATTTATTGATTTTTTTTTAATAGGACCATTAAATCTACCATCCAAAATCCCAATTTTTTATCCTTAAATTGTGATGAAGTCACCCTTATGGACAATGCAAGTTATGCGAATGTCCATGCTTATGCCATGTAGGATTAGTGTAAAAGACATTTTGTTATTAATTGTGTAATGTGTTATCAAATTTGGATTTTGATCATGCATCTTTGATTATACACTAGGGGCGTAAAGGATAAGGAGTTTGCTCAAAGGTTAATGTGTTTTGGTATTGATGGGGTCCACATCAAAATTGGAGTGACAATTCAAATGCAATGTCAATATGTCCCTTTTGTTGGCAATGTGCATCACATTGCTCATTGGGCAAATCTTGTGAAACAAACTATTTAAAACCTATGTTTGGTGTTTCACAATTCATTTTTTTGGTAACATTTATATAACCATTTAAACCATAGCCCCAAAAGGCATTTCATTTTGACCATAATTTAGATGTGCAACCAACTCCAAGGAAAAACATCATAATGTCTTTCTTGATAAGAAAGAAAATAGATGCTTCCAAATGGAATTGGCACAAATAGGAGATCATAACTCCATGTGATTGCAAAAAAATGAAAACACATTCCCACATGAAGTGAAAGCATGTGAAAGTCAAAGGGAGGGACTAACAAGACTTCCAACTGCATTTTGACTTTTGAGAAAATTTGGACTCATGGGGGTGTCTAGAAACTTTGGAACAAAGTTTAAAGAACAAAAACTTTTCCAAATTGAACTTTCTTTAGACCATTGGAAATGTCTTGAAACAAAAATACTTTAATGCCTAATCTCATTGAAAAAACAAGGATCTATAGGAGTTATGGCCATTTAAAGGTTTGGGAATCAAATTGTCAAATTGATTTCCTATCATTTATTCAACCTTTTGAAGGGTCAAATCAAATTTGATTAACAAGTTTGATACATTGTTGGGAATCTCTTTTCAATGGCTATATATATTTTCCCTCTAAGAAAATTTTTTATTTGAAATTCATATGAAGAAGTCATGAGTTCACAATGTAACAAAATTCATAACTTGGAAATTTTTGAAACTTCCCATTTGGGATTCTTGAATTGTTTTTGTCATTTTGTTGTAGTCTTCACGGTCATTTTAAAAATGTATTATAAGGAGAAGAGTAATGACTTTTCCCAAGTTTGGGTTGTGGTGAATCATACATGGAGGTGTGTTTTTTATGACTTAAATCATATACCAATTTGATTTTAATTTGCATTAATTGCCTCTTTTCTTGGCTTGTGCATATTGATTTGACTTTGAGTTCATCCTAATGAACTTGTTTTAATCTTTTCCCAAATTTGCCACATCCCCTTTTTGTTTAAATGTATAAAGCTAAGGAATGTCCCATTTCAAATATTCCATAGCACGTTGTATTGGAACTTTACGCTAATACCTTGTGGCAAGCCTTCATGAATGTCACAATCAAAGTTCACCAATTTGACAAATATCATGGAAACTATGGGCAACAAATTATTACATAACATTAAGACTAGATGGACATGGTTGTTTAGCTTTGTGAAACACAAGCTGGTTGGATACTACAACCTCTTCATGAAAATGGCATTACATGCACCCACAATATCCAATGTTAAATTTACTTTGTCTTTGTTCATTGATGTGGAAACATTGATAGTTAAAGTTGAATACTATCATGTTGTTTTTCAATACAATGCATTTTTTTGATAAAATATGCACAACCAAGGGATGTTTTTGTGCGATTTCATAATCATAGTAAAAAATGTGAAGGGGATGTATATCACATGTATTACAACAATGAGTTTTTTTCCAAGGTGATTTGTTCACTATTTTTATCACATAAACAACTATAGGTAAAAACAATACATATTTATAGTAGGATAAAAAACACATCTTATGTAGGGTAAATAAATGAGGATATTACTTTAAGTAAACTTGCGTGATTGATCTTCTACCCAAGTTTGTATTTTGGTTTAAAACCTCAGTTGGGGTAAACCCATTTCTCTTGTGGTGTTGAAGGCTCAATAAAGGATTGAGTGCTAAATTAACCTTAATTTTAATGTGATATTACAATAGTGATTAGCATTTGACTCATTGGCACACACCATTTTTAGCCTTGACCAATTTTTGTTCATGAAAACATCAACATCTAATGTGGATTTGAACACTAAAGTTGACCATTTGGTTTTTGAGTTTGCTAGATAACATATATGGGTCACATTTCTAGATTAGAAACAAAAGGATATCATTTTTGTTACATGTGATTTCTTTTTAAAGGTTGTGGAAATTGTTAAGGAACAATGTAAAAAATATGCACATAATTATAAATGAATTATTTAGTTTAGGGTTGGATGGATGCTTTGGGGGTTGTTTACCTTAAACATTGATTATAACTTGATCCATTGACCAAATTTATCGTTCATTTGGCAATCATCAAGGTCAGCATTTGTTATCTTAAGAAGGTGGGACCTGTTGATTTATGGGTTGTTGATGAGGGCTTTCACCATTACCTTTGACCTATAGAGGTCTATGTTTGTGCTCATCATGAAAACAAAGTTGAACTTGATGATGTAAAATCGTATAATGTGAACGTAATGGTGAAATTATGCAGGATTATTTTTTCCATGCATTATTTAACAACAAATTCCTAAATACATCAAACTAACTACCTTCGTTATTCTGTATGTGATTGGTTCAACTGAATATGAAAAATATTTTCTTACATTCAAATTTATGAAATTTATATTAAAGAACATATTGATCATATATTTGGAACTAGTTATTCAAATGTTTGGTCAAAGTTTAACACTTTGTAGGCTTTCCATTTTAAACTAGTGATTAAGAAATGGAAAAGCACTAAACATTGATATGACAAGGAGTTTGAAAGATTATGGAAGGTTGAAAAGTTTAATGTGTAAGACTTAAATGTTATTGTTTGTTTCCATGATTCATGTTAGTCTAGATTTAAAAATACACAATTGGTTATTTTGGATTTTGAAGTTTATACTCTCTAGACTTTGGAGTCTAACTCTCCCCTTTAGTTTGCAAATAAATTTTCATTTGAAACTTTTAAAAATCATGCATCATGATTAACATGTGTTTTTGTACATATAAGGTTGGATGTTGTAATGGGTAAAACTTTTTTGGGAAAGTTCATGATAAAATGACCCATAACCAACTCTTGAGTGTTTTCCTTACAAGCAATGGGTTAACTAATTAATCTTTGGGTGGCATCATTATGAATGTTATACCCAAAAAAGTTTAGACCTGTTCAACTTTAAAGTTTAGGACAATATAGGATTCACTTAAAAAAACTTTTCATTTCAAAATTTATATCAAAATATTAACCACAAATCATGTAAAATTTGAACTTCAAATGGATTTACTAAAAAAAAATATATATATATATATTCTAGTGACTGGTGAAAGAAAAAAATTTAGGAACACAACACTTGGAGTTGTTTTGTTCAAGAACACAAAATGAACACGTATTTTTCATTAAAAAAATTTATTAAAAATTTTAGGAGGGCTTCAAATATTTATATATATTTTATTTCTTAAAACAAATGGTGGATTAAAGCAACCAAAAAAATTTTAACGATTTTTGAAGGTCAAAACTAAAAGGTCTTGAAGGGCCATTGTATTTATGTTTACAAATTTGTATTAATTCTCATTTCTTTGGTTTTAATCAATAAGTTGTGTTATACCCTAGTGATTATAATTGATAAACCATTTCTTTACAATGGTGTAATTTGACATTTAATGATAAGGGGTCAATAATCACATGAACACATGTCAAGAATATTTTAGGAACAAAAATTGTTGACTTGTATAACCTATGTAAATGTCTACAAGTTTTCCATAATGTATACATAGGTGAGGAACACAAAGCCCATGTGGTATAAATCAATAGTAAAAATCATAATTAAAAAAATAAAATTTTAAATTAAATTAAATTGGGCCCACCTTTCCTTGAATTTTGGTGAGGTGATTATTGGTGGTACTACTCAAGGATGGGTTTGCCCCATAATTAGAGAATATGATTGGATCATCAAAATGAATATTCTTAAAATCATTTAATATAGGTTAACAAAAACATTATGACCTAATAGGATGGTGTAATACACTATTATGTAAGTTAATATATATAATTTTTTTCATAAACATGTCATTTAAAAATAATTTCAAGTTTTTTAAAGAATCTTTTTAAACATTGAAAACAATGGTTGCATTTTTTGAAAAATGTTTTTGGGTTTCCTATATTCATTGAATTCATTTCAAACTTATCCAAATGTTTCCATAATACATTAAAAACATTTTGTCAAGGACACGAAAATTCACGAGAACAAGGCTTAAAAAAAGGTTTAAATCTAACTTTCAAACAAATAACAAAACAAGATTATGCAATTTAAAAACAAGAACACAAAACTAAAAGCAAGAACACAAAATGTGCAAAACAAATGTGAAAACATATGTTTATTATGTTAACATATGCAAACATGAACATAAAAGGAACATGACAAGGCTATGGTGTAAGATCATGCCTAAAACTAATGTTGAACAAATTGAAGGAAATGAGGGGTCCTACTTCTATTTATACCCCTTTGGGGACTTAGCTCAAAAAAACCTCCAAGGAAGCTCTTATGTGTGTATCGAGTAAAGAAGCTTCTTGAAAACCTTCATAATTGAAAATCAACTATGAATTAACTAAAACTTAACTAATTGTTAATTATGACTTGATTAATAATCAACTAGGAGTTAATTATAGTTAATTAAGATTTAACTAAAAGTTAATTAAGACTTAATTTGGGAATTGACTATAAATTAACTTTGAGTTAATTGGGACTTAACTCGAAGTTGAATGGGATTTAATTAGAAGTTAATTAGGAGTTAACTTGAACTTAACTAAAACTTAATTAAAACTTCACTAAAGTGAATTAAAAGTCAACTAGAAATGAACTATGAGTTCAATGAAAGTTAATTAAAATTTAATTAGAGGATAACTAAAAATGAATTGAAATTAAACTAAAAGCTAGGTACATGGATGAACATTCAAATGAATGGATTCAGTGGCATTAGCATTTGTGACACATTTTAAACTTTGATTTAACTTAACATTTTAAATGTGAAAGAGAAAGCAATGATTACATGTGTAGCAAATCATTTTATTATGGACTTACTTTTATAGATTAAGGTTCAATTCCTCCATTCAACAATTTATGGATCATGGTAATTCAATCAAGATTTCCTAGTTTTTTATAATAGGATAATTCAAGTTTCAAGGGGTTATGTAATAGGTATTAGAGATTAAAGTTTGGGGCTAAAGAGGTTTATTGGTTAGGACAAAAACCAAGTTGGATAGGAAAACATTAAAAAAATAATGCATTGTCCCATGAATGTTAACACACAAAATTTTGATTATGAAAAAAAAAATCAAGGTTAATGCATTGTAACTTAACTTTCCACTTGTATAAACCTTCAATTTCACTAATCCTTATAAATATTTAAAAAAAACCTTGTTGTTTCAAATTGACATATGCACCTACCATTTAGCCATATGATTAGACAACACATGTGTCTAATCCAATTCAACCACAAACCAACCTATAGCCAACTAAACTAAAATCATAAATTGAAAAAAGAAAAAGAAAAAAGGAAAGCATCCAACTATGGGAAAAATATTTTAAAATAATTAAAATGAACATATTAAATCAAAATTTAATGAATATAGTACTAACAATATTTACATGTTTAGTTGTGAACATCAAAATGTAACATATATTAGAATAACTACATAACATCCCCAATCGTTTTGTGAATCCAAATATATATTTATCAGCTATTAATTAGTGTTATGCTCTTATCACAAAAAAAAAAATAAATTATAATACTTGGGCCAATTTAACAATAATTTTTTTTTCAATTTTTTTCAATTTTTAATAAATACTTGGTAATTATGTCAAAAGTTCTAAAAATTTATAAATATTTTCCATTTTTGTGTTATCTTTCTTTTTTCCTTTAAACAAAAGATGATATGACACACACCAAAACTTAATGTAAACTCCATCTTACAAAATGAAGAACCCAAATGACATTCATAAGTGTGAAAGAGTTTTACGAAACTATTTTGAAATGCCACATATCCATAATATACTTTCAACCTATTTATTGAAAGGAACATTATCTTTTACAACTCTAGGAGACAAAGGTTGTTGATCACTATTGTGTCAATCAATGATAGGAATTCTATTGAACTTGAACAAAAAAATTTACTTTGGAACTTTTGTAACAAAAATTGACATAGTAATACTTATTTATGAGATTACAAAGAAAACTCCACAATTACATTTTGTAAATGATTTGTACATTGGCAATAAAAAAAACTCCATAACAATAGTTTGAAAATAAACTTCATATTAGGTTTGGCCAAACCCAAAACAATTTTTTAAGGTGAAAAATTGTCAAAAAATGACCCAATTTTCAAAATTCCCTTTTTTGGAAAACTATTGCCTAAAAATGATATAATTTAATTTTTTGGGGAGGGTGTTGCCACATTTATATCAACTAGTTATAATTTCAAGAGTTCTTTGAAATAATGTCATTAGTTGAAATTTGCCTAAGAATTATTACCACCTTAATTCCATTAGAAACTTGAAAGAAAAACACTAATTCAAAACAATCATAACAGAAATGAACATGGTCATGAAATGAAAATCACAAAATGTGAATAAGAAGAGGTAAGTTGGACATTATACATATATGAAGCAAACAAAGAAAACCTCATTACAAAGAATAAGGAAAAAAACACAACCACATGGCTAGGCCAAAGGGATAACATTTGAGGGGAATTTAGGTAGTAAGAATTACCTAACATATTCCTATTTGGGTTGATTCAAAAACCAAAATATATTTTTACCCTCCCTTAAACTAATAGCATGCTTAGTTCCCCAAAGTTGATCAAACACAAAGAGAATTTCAACCTCCTTTTTCAAACACTTGAAGAGACTAATGAAAGCTTGTTTTCAAGTTAGTTTACCATAGTCCAACATTGAGCCCCACAAAAGAACTCCATATGGAGTTGAGACTAACTATTTTGGTTCAAAACAAGGTTACTTTTTTCAATCCAAATGACCCAAAGAACGATACCCTTAAATAAATGCTAAACTTGACTAAATTTCCTTGGTTTGTCCTTGATTTTATCTTTGAACAAACATTGGTCAATTGACATATTTTCCAAAGGACATTCCTACTATGCCCAACTTGCAATCTACTAATAATGCAAATAACCCATTTCCAAATTGTTTGGGCTTGGTAGCACTTCTAAAAATGATGAAGATCTATTTTCACAATTCTTTCTCCACAAAAAGGCAATTGTCCACTTGAATTTGATTGACTTTCTTCCTTTAGTGATTGATCACAATTATCCCATTCCATGGTGACCAAATAAATGTGACTTCTTGCTTTTCTATGTCCCTACGCCAATCCTTTGACCAAGCCAACTTGACATTGATTTGGCATATATTCCTCCACTTGACCTTTGTTGGGTCTGATAAGTTGTAGCATTAAGTTATCAACCTTTTCCCAAGACATGTTGAATACATGAACAATTTAAACCCATTTGCCCATACTAACACCTTAAGGTCAATATAAGCCTTCCAATTTTGTCGTAATATAAAAATAGTTGAGGGCATTGTTGCCTTTAATAATGTCACAAACTTGAACACACTTCACATACATTGTAATTAAGGAATGATCCAAATCCTTTGGATCAAACAAGATTAACCCCCCCAACATAAAAACATTGTGTGTCCTTGTGGATATTGAAACTTGTCGAATTGAGGAAGCACCTTGGTTTAAAGATGTTTGATACCTTAACCACCACATGAAGGTGTAATCCAAACCATTTTCCTTTAGCTACTTATTGTCGTTTAATTGAAACGTGATTTAAAGTTCCTCATTGAGTAAGCTCTTCATTTTTTCCCATAAGGGACCTTCTTTTGTCCTAAAAGCAAATTCCTTCATTATTTACCTAGCTATCATTGACTTTCCAATTTGATAGTAAAAAAAAGCTTACCTTACATAATCTTCTTGTATAAATTTTAACAACTTTCACCTTGGAAAAAGCATATTGTTTTTCTTCAAATTTAGTGGTCCACAAAAGTTTTCTATTATACACCTCCTTTATTGCAATTAAGGGGGGGGGGGGGGAGGGGGGGAAAATATTTTTCCCCCCCCCCCCCTTTCACCTTTTTTCAAAATTTTTTCAAAAAAAAAAACCCAAAAACAAATTTATATTGAACAAACAC
>Ga0116231_10006219_pt1 | contig 22946 bp, 26 predicted proteins | sample S1TSphgellanicum_2_FD_89695 | JGI IMG/M metagenome (GOLD analysis project Ga0116231, IMG submission 89695) | Host-associated microbial communities from peat moss isolated from Minnesota, USA - S1T2_Fd - Sphagnum magellanicum MG | ecosystem: Host-associated > Plants > Peat moss > Unclassified...
CCGGCGACCGATCCCGATCCGTCCGAGCAGGCCTGCCCTTGCGTGTAGGAGCCGGTGACAACACCGGCCGTACTCACACAGTAATAGCTGGTGGTGGTCGTGCCGCCATAATAGACCACCGTGACGGCAGAAAGCGCAATCGGCGAGGCAGCGTTGATGAACGCTGTCACGTCGGTCTGAAGGGCGGTTCCGGTCTCGCTCTGGCCCTTGTTGAAAGCATATTCGGCACCAGCCGACAGCGCGGAAGAGAGTTGCAGCTTTTCGTGATAAACAAGGCTGCAATCCGAGATCCCGGCACTGAGCGCGATCAGCACCGGTGATACCAGGGCCATTTCGACGGCAGCGACGCCGGCGCGTCCGAGATACGTTTTCGCGCTTCGCATAATGCCTCAATTCACTCGACAAGCGACACGGCGCTGCCCGTCGAGCCGTTGCCGAGGTTCGCACAGTTCGTGGATAGCGCGCTGCCGCCGCTCAGCGTGATCGAGTTGGCAATCACCTGCACGCAATTCCCGTTGCCGGTCAGCGTGCCGGCACCGCTCTCTGTCAGCGCCCCATCCGGGAAATAGACCAGACCCGTCACATAGGTATCGCTGGCGCCGCTTTGTATGGTCGAGGCCGAGGTCGAGTTGCTGGCGAGCGCCACGGTCGAGGCCTGGCCCTCGGTATTGCTGCTGATGCCGCTTGGTGCGTTGAGCGTGATCGAGCTGAAGCCGGCGCCGAACTCGATCGGCCCGGACGCGATGAAGGAGCTATCCGGGGCCGAGAAGGTGCCGCCGCCGGACGAGATCATGTCGAGCGCGCCGTTCACGGTCCAGGTGCTGGCGCCAAGATAAAGGTTGCTCTCGAGATCGACCGTTCCATTGACGTCGACATAGGTGAAGTTGCCGATCGAGAGCGTGCTGCCGCCGCTGGTGGAGATGGCATCTCCACCCGGCGGGGCGCTGGTAATCTCGAACACGGAACTGCCGCTGAGCGCATTGCCGAAAGTAAGCGTCCCGCCGCCGCCCAGCGATATTCCGTCGGCGATGACGAAACTGCCGTTGCCGAATATGGCGGAGTCGCCGCCGCCCACACAAATGCCGGCGCAGGCATTGCCGGCCGTGGCGATCGTGTAGGTGCCCGCGGGGAAAACCGCATGGCCGTTACTCACCGTGATACCGCCGGCAATGGTGAAGGTGCTCGGCGAGGAACTGTTGGTATTGTTAATGCTGAACGTGCAGGAAGAATTGTCGGATATGCCGCCCTGGATTGTCCAGGTGGCGCTGCCGGTCAGCGTCATGCAACTGCTGCTGCTCGTGCTCAAGACCGTGAGGATATTGATCACCGAGCCGCTGGCGATATTCACCGTAACCGTGCCGTAACTGCTGCTCGTAAAGCTGCCGATATTATACGTGCCGGCACCGAAATTGATCGTGGCACTGGCACCGGAGAGGCTGAGGCCGAGCATGCTCGTGGTGCCGCCGCCGCTGAAGTTGATCGTGCAGGCATTGTAGTAGCTGTCCGACACGTTGCCATAAAGAGTGTTGCCCGGCAGATTGAGCGTGCCGTTGCAGGATTCCGCGGGTCCGGTTGTGGCCAGGCCCGGCAAAACCGTGAAGCCGGGCGAGGGAAGCGACGCAACCGTTGCGAGCCGGGAAAACACATTGGCGTTGGCGTAAGGGTCGGTTTGTTTCGATGACTCCGGATATTGCGGCCCGTTGATCGTGGCACCTGCGGTCGCGCTGATCGAACCGACAGCATAGATATCGGTCGCGGTCAGTGTCGGGCCATTGGAGATGCTCACGCTGGCATTCGAAGCGACGGAGCAATTGGTGGCGTTCAGGCGGGTGCCACCGGTCATGGATACGCCGCCGCCGCCGGTCTGCAGCGCGAGGATGCAGGGTGTGGCCCCATGGATCTCCGCATAGGCGGTGGCGCCGACGGGCAGGCTGCGTGACCCTGTCGAGTTCGCCTTGGTTGCCGTGATCATCCGGCCGAACCCGCTGAGCGTCACCGGCGTGGTCACAACCACTTCCGCCGCCAGCCGGCCGTCACCGAAGGGCGACGGGCCGATCGACGTCACCACGTCGCTGGCACTTGCCACGCCATTGGCAAGAGCGAGGCTTGCGGCGGCGTTCTGCGCGGTGGCGGTGCTGCCCGTGGATGCGTAGGTGAAAGCCGCGGCAATCGCCGACTGGTCGGCGATGCGTTGATCCACCGATTTATAATAATACAGATTGGCGAGATCCAACGCGATCGCGCCGCAATAGATCAGCACGGTGATACCGACAGCGGCGACCACCGCCACCGAGCCGCCCTGATCCGACATGAAAAACCGCGGGACCGCGCCAAACCCGAAGGCAGTCATCCAGGCAGCCAGCGCAATGCCGTGCCGGCGCCATGCGGCCACGGGATGCGCTCGACCATGGCTCCCGCCGGCACAGCCTGGCAACAGGGAGGCTGCTAATGGACGACGAAGATCACGCACGCTCCTGCAACCTTTCTTGAATACAAACGTAGTCCTAAAGGGTTTACTCGCGTTAAAGTTGTATTAACCGCAAGGCTAAGTCAATACCTGAGGTTGCATTAGATTAAGTTTTTTGGACTGGTCGCAGAAAAGCCACGCGCGCCCCCATCCAAGCCGGCGAGGAATGTGCGCAGAAACGCCTGGGCAGGGACCAACAGATTGCATGTCCGGCTGCCGGATCAGGGTCTTTTTGTCGGGAAGCGGGCCGGCCCGGCCAGCTGCATTCCGCAGGTGTCATGGGCTGCCTTGATCGGATTCGAACAGGTCCTGCAATTCCTGGGCGGCCTGCTGCGAGCTCTGAATAAGTTTCTGTTCATCGCCGGCGATGGTCTGCGTCTCCTCCAGATTCTGCTCGTCGTGCATGCGAAACAATTGGATCGCGCGCGCGGCTGTTTCCTGCGGCACGTCCAGCGCACCCAGAACCAGTTCCGACAGGTGCAGGCTCGAGAAAAATGTTTCGCGCACGATCTGGGTGATGCCTGCGCCCATCAGCAGATGCGCGTGCCGTCGATTTCGCGCACGGGCCAGGATCTTGAGGTGCCGGAACTGGCGCTTTGCCATACCCGCCACCGCCAGGCCTTCATCCATGTCGTCCAGCGCGATCACCAGCACCTTCGCCGTCTCTGCGCCAGCCGCGCGTAAAACTTCGGCGCGGGCGGGGTTGCCGAAATAGACGCGCGAGCCGAAACGGCGGACCACCTCGACGTGAGCCGCGTCCTTGTCGAGCGCGGTGAAAGCAATGCCCTGCATGCGCAGGATGCGGCCGACAATCTGCCCCATCCGGCCAAAGCCGCAGATGATCACCGGCGCGGGCGGTGCGTCGATCCGGTCATAGGCGGGCGCGCGGCGTTGGCCGAAGCGGGGCATCAGCCAGCGCTCGGAGAGGGCGAACAAGATCGGCGTAAGCACCATCGAAACGGCGATCACCAGGGTTGCCAGGTCGGCTTGGCTTTGCGCGAGTGCCCCCGCGGAAACCGCAACCCCGAACAGCACGAAACTGAACTCGCTGCTTTCCGGCAAGGCGAGGGCGAAACGCATGGCACTCTTGAAGCTGCGGCGCTTCCAGTAGCCTAGGCCTAAACCGATCAGGATTTTCACCGCCATCATGGCGGCAACCGCAACCGCCACCTTGCCCGGGGCATGCGCGGCCAGGCCAAGATTGACCGACATGCCGACCGAAATGAAGAAGAAGCCCAGCAGCAGCCCCTCGAACGGCTCGATATCCGCTTGCACCTCGTGGCGGTATTCGGAATCCGAAAGCAGAACGCCCGCCATGAAGGCACCGAGCGACATCGAAAGCCCGGCCCAGTTCGCCAGCGCCGCCGTGCCCACGACCAGCAGCAGCGAGGTGGCCGTGAAAACTTCGGGCGATTTCACGCTACCGGCGATGCGGAACACCGGGCGGATCAGGAAACTGCCGCCGATCAATATGGCGGCAATCGCCGCCAGGCCGCGCAGCACCGCCTGCCACGGCATTTGTGTGGCGGCACTCTCGCCGGCCAGCAGCGGCACCAGGGCGACGAGCGGAATGAATGCCATGTCCTGAAACAGGAGCACGGCAAAACTGTCGCGGCCGGAGGTGGCGGCCAGCAGGTTTCGCTCGCCCAGCATCGGCAGCACGATGGCGGTGGAGGAAAGCGCCAGGCCGGCGCCGATCACCGCGGCGCCGGTCCAGGGCAGGCCGGCAAGATGCGCGAGCACCGCAAGCGCAATGCCGCAGGGCAGAAGCTGGCCAATGCCAAGCCCAAAAATTGTTTTCCGCAGGATCCAAAGGCGGTGCGGCCGCACTTCGAGGCCAATCAGGAACAGCAGCATGATCACGCCGAGATCCGCGACATCGGAGATCGATCCGACATCGTTGACCAGGCCCAACCCCGAGGGGCCGATGATCGCGCCGGCGATCAGATACCCCAGAATGCTGCCGAAACCGAGGCGGCGGGTGATCGGCACCGCGATTGCCGTCGCCGCCAGCAGGACAACAAGTGTTTGAAGCATGAGGCGCCCTCCATCATAGGGTGGGCTGCTAGACAACCCACTCTACTTGAATCGGCCGCGGCCGGCAAAAATCGGCCAGTTTCGCACCAATCGCCGCCACCACCATAAGGCCCGCCATCGGAACGGCCGTGCCATCCGTCAACCAGCCAACGACAAAACCACCGCTCGCGCCGATGCCGAACTGCATCATGCCCATCAACGCCGAGGCGCTGCCGGCCTGCCCGCCATGATGCCGCAGCGCGCCCACAGTCGCCGTTGGGGAAAGAAATCCGTTCAGGCAATGCGTGAGTCCCAGAACGGCGGCGAACCAGAGAGCGCCGGCATCGGCAATCGCCAGCGTGAGCAGACATAGCGACATGAAGAGATAGAACGAACTCACGCGGTGCAGCGTGCCGTCTATGTCGAAGCGGCGGACCAGCTTCATGTTGAGTTGCGAACAGACAATGTACAGCCCGGAGACACCGCCGAACACCAAGGCATATTGCCCGGGCGAAAAATGATAGTGGTCGATGAATACGGTGGGCGAGCCGCCCAGATAGGCAAACAGCCCGAAGGCATAGCACGACATCATCAGCACATGGGTGATGAAGCCCCGCTCGCGCAGGATATGCCCGTAGCGCAACAGCGTCGCCGTGGGGTGAATCACGATCCTGTCTGCCCGCGGCAGCGTATCGGGCAGTTTGATCGCGGCGGCCATCAGGGCCAGGGCACCGTATCCGGCATTGATCCAGAAAATCGTTCGCCACGAACCGAATTGCAGAACGAGGCCGCCCAGCGTGGGCGCCAGGATCGGTGCCGCGCCCAGCACCAGGATCAACCGCGACATGAGGCGCGCCGCCTCATGGCCCTCGCTGATGTCGCGCACGATGGCGCGGGGGATCACCATGCTCGCCGAGGCACCAAGTGCCGCCACGAACCGCCAGGCTGATAACGCGGGGATGCTGCCTGAAAGCGCGCAACCCACCGTGCCGATCGTGTAAACCACCGTGCCCAGCAGCAACGGGCCGCGCCGGCCGAAACGGTCGGCAAGCGATCCCTGCATGAGCTGGCCGAGCGCGATACCCAGCACCCAGCTGCCCAGCGTGATCTGCGCGCTGCCCGGCTGCGTGTGGAAGCTCGCCTCGATGGCCGGGAAGGCGGGCAGATACATGTCGGTCGAGACGGGGCCAACCGCCTGCAGGAAGCCAAGCAGGATCGGCAGCCAGGCCGGGATGCGGCGCATGATTTTAAGGAAGAAGTTCTTTTTTGAAAAAAAGAACTAAAAAACTTTCATTCCTGCGCTGGCGGCACCGTGCGCGCCAGAGCCACCCAATGGGAAGCCGCGGAGGAATAAAAGTCTTTTGCTTCTTTTCTTCAGAAAAGAAGATTCTTCCTTTTGTCATGGTCTTCGCGCGATAGGCGGCACAAAAAGCGGCGCAGTGTCCCACGGAAAAAGTATCCACGTATCCTGCGGCACTTCGGCCACGAAATGATCCGCGACGTCCTTGCCGGCCGGCTTGGCATAGAGGCAGGCGAAGCGCGCGCGCGGCAGAAGCGCGCGCACGTGCCGCGCGGTGACACCGCTATCCACAAGATCGTCGATAATGAGGAAGCCGTCGCCGTCGCCGGCGGCCGAGGGCGCCTTCAGCACGCGCGGTTCGGTCTGCGTGCCCGCCTCCTCCGTATAGGAGATCACGGAGACGCTTTCCACCAGCCGGCATTCCAGCTCGCGCGCCACGATCGCGGCCGGGATCAATCCGCCGCGGGTGATGGCGACGATGCCGGTGATCGGCAGGTGCTTGATCAGCAGGGCGGCGAGGCTGCGCGCGTCGCGATGCAACTGGTCCCAGGTGACGGTGGCGTAGGTAACGGTGCTGGGTGTCAGCGGCGCAGACTCGGACGAACTCATATCACACGGTTATCCTTGACGAAGTCCGCCCCACGGAAAAAGCCCCTAAAACAATCGTCCGCCATCCGGCAGCTTAAAATCGGGCTTGATCAGCACGACCTCGCCGTTCTCATCCGGCAGGCCAAGCGTGAGCACCTCGCTCAGGAACGGACCGATCTGGCGCGGCGGGAAATTCACCACGGCGCAGACCTGCCGGCCGATCAGTTGGTCGGCCTTGTAGTGCACGGTGATCTGGGCGCTGGATTGTTTGGTGCCGATTTCAGGGCCGAAATCGATCCACAAACGAATGGCCGGCTTGCGCGCCTCCGGGAACGGCCGGGCATCGGTCACCGTGCCGACGCGTATGTCGAGCCTGTGGAAATCGGCGATGCTGGCTTGCAGGGACATGAACGGGTGCATAGGCCCTTCGCGGCTTCTGTAAAGCCCCTGCCCGGTTCACCGTCGCCAGATCTGCCTGCATGGCTTATGGCACAGCCAGCAATAGCGGGACGCCTTGCCGTGAGTGCCAAAACCTCTGTCCAGATCGCTGAAATTTTCCGCGCGGGCGAGGTCGAGTCCCGCCATTCCGGCGCCTTCGTCGTGGCCGACACGGCGGGCAGGATCGTGCTCTCGGGCGGCGATCCGGAGCGGAGGATTTATCCGCGATCCGCCATCAAGGCGTTGCAGGCTTTGCCCCTGGTGATCTCTGGCACGGCCGACCGGTTCGGGCTGACCGGGGCGGAGCTGGCATTGGCCTGCGCCAGCCATTGCGGCGCGCCGATCCATGCCGCCACGGCCGCCGGCATGTTGGCGCGGGCGGGAAGGGATGCCGGCTGCCTGGAATGTGGCGCCCACTGGCCGAGCAGCAGCACCGCCGCGCGCAATCTCGCCGCCGCCGGCGAGCGGCCGGGCCCGCTGCATAACAATTGCAGCGGCAAGCATGCCGGTTTCGTCTGCACCGCCATCGCGGCCGGGCACGATCCTGCCGGATATGTGCGCCCGGACCATCCGGCGATGCGCGATGTCACGCTGGCGGTTGGCGCCGTGACGGGCACCGACCTGTTGGCCCAATCGCCGGGCGTGGATGGCTGCTCAATCCCCACGTTCCGGATCGGGTTGCGCGCGCTTGCGGCCGGTTTTGCCCGCTTCGGGACCGGCACCGGGCTGCCGGAGGGATTCGCCGAGGCAGCGCGGCGCCTGCGAGAGGCCGTCGCGGCCAACCCGGAGATGATTTCCGGCGCCGGCCGGTTCGATACGGTGGTCACCGCGGCACTGGGCACATCGGCCTTCGTGAAGGTCGGCGCCGAAGGTGTCTATTGCGGGGCACTGCCCGCACTGGGGCTAGGTTTCGCGCTGAAATGCGACGATGGCGCGGCCAGGGCCGCGGAGGCGGCCACGGCCGCCCTGCTGCGGCAGTTTCTGGGGGCCAGCCCGGTGCTCGACCGGCTTGCCGCGCCCACTCTGCACAACTGGAACGGCATCGAGGTGGGCAGTATACGGCCCTGCCTCGTGTGACTGCCGGCCTGCCGACCCAGCGCGAGGCCCTGCGCGTTTGGCTGCGCATCGGCCTGCTCTCCTTCGGCGGGCCGGCCGGGCAGATCGCGCTGATGCACCGGGAGATTGTGGAGGAGCGCCGCTGGGTCGGCGAACGGCGGTTCCTGAACGCATTGAGTTTTTGCGCGCTGCTGCCCGGACCGGAGGCGACGCAGCTGGCCACCTATCTGGGCTGGCTGATGCATGGGCCCATGGGCGGCATCGCCGCCTGCACGCTGTTCGTGCTGCCGGGCGCAACCGTGATGCTGGCGCTCTCGATCCTCTATTACGAAGGGGCCGGCCTGGCTTCGATCGACGGATTGTTTTTTGGCCTGAAATGCGCCGTGCTCGCCCTGGTGCTGCAGGCCCTCATCCGCATGGGCCAGAGGACACTAAACACCGGCGCGTCCTTGGCGATGGCGGCCGGCGCGTTCCTCGCGCTCACTGTCTTCGCCTTGCCCTTCCCGATTCTCATACTCGGCGCGGGGATGATCGGCGCCATCGCTCAACACGCCTTTCTGCCGCCGGAGTCGGGCGGCGCGTCGCCGGATGGCCCGCCGGGTCTCTTTGATGATCTTTGGATGGCCGACCCCGCGCGGCCCGCCCGCCTTGCCGCCGCTGCACGCCGAGCGGCCGCTTATTGCCTTGCCCTGTGGCTTGTGCCGGTCGCCGTGTTGAAGATCGGCCTGCAAGGGCGCTTCGCGGATATCGCCTGGTTCTTCTCCAAAACGGCCGTCGTCACCCTGGGCGGCGCCTATGCGGTCCTGGCCTACCTGGCGCAGGACGCCGTTCAGCATACACACTGGCTCAGCGCGCCCGAAATGGTCGCGGGCCTCGGCCTTGCGGAAACCACCCCAGGCCCGCTTATCCTTGTTCTGCAATTCGCGGGTTTTCTGGCCGGCGCGCGCGCGCCGGGCGCGCTGCATGGCCTGGCCGGCGGCATCGCGGCATCGCTGCTGACCCTGTGGGTGGCTTTTTTGCCAAGCCTTGCCTTCGTTTTTCTCGGCGCGCCCCTGATCGAACGCATCGCCGAAAATCGCACCCTGCGCAGCGCGCTCGCTGCCATCACCGCCGCGGTGGTCGGCGTGATCGCCAACCTCGCGCTTTGGTTCGGGCTGCACGTGATCTTTGCCCGCCTTGTGCACCTGCAGGCCGGCCCCGCCCATTTCGACTGGCCTGACGGCGCCAGCATGGATCCCGCCGCCCGCGTGTTCGCGGTCCTGGCCTGGGTCTGCCTGACCCGCTTCCGATGGCCCGTGCCCGTGGTGCTCTGCCTCTGTGCACTTGGCGGCCTGGCGGTGCGGCTAGCGATGAAATGAAGCGAAGGTACTTGCCCACAGGCCCCCTCGGCGCACATCATGCAGTCTATAGACCGTTTCCATGGACGTCTCGAATGGGCCGCCCGGCCGATAAAACCGATATGTCCCTGACCGCCAAAATCTTCACGGTTCTGGCCGCCATGATGCTTGTCGGATCGCTGGCGCTCGCGACCTTGTTGCCACCCGACATGTCGCTGCACGAAGCCTTGCACACGATCGACGCCATGCGCGCCGATCATGTCCAGCTCGCCGTCATGACAGGCCTGGGCAAAGGGGTCTGGGACGCTGCGGCAGTCCCCCTGCTGCTTCGGCCTGTCTGGCTCATGCCGCTCTGCCTTGGATTGATCTGCGCCGGCGCCGCGTTATCGTGCAGCTTCCACGCGACACCACGAACAAAGCGCCGCCAATCGTAGGGCGGGCGTCAACCCACCACAGCCGCGCTGCCCGAAAGAAAGCACGTCTTTCTTGAAAGAAGGAAGCAAGGACGTTTTGTTGCTTAGGCAAACACGTCCACCCAGCTTTCGCGCATCGCCTGTGCAACCGTGGGGATATCCGCATCAACGCCAAGCGCGCGCAAGCTCGTCACCCCGTGCTCCGTGATGCCGCAGGGTACGATCCCACCATAATGGGTCAAGTCAGGGCATACGTTCAACGATACGCCGTGCCAACTGACCCATCGCGTGATCCGCACGCCGATCGCCGCCACCTTCGCCTCGGTGCCGGCTGCGCGATCGGCCACCCAAACGCCCACACGCCCGCCCCGCCGCTCGCCCCGCACCCCGAAGCGCGCCAGCGTGAGGATCAGCCACGCCTCGAGCGCCGCAACAAAAGCGTGCGTGTCCCGCGCCGGCACGCCGCCATGCGCCCGGGTGAGGTCGAGCATCACATAGGCCACCAACTGGCCAGGGCCGTGATAAGTCCATTGCCCGCCCCGGCCCGCCGCGAAAATGTCCAAGCCGCCCTGGTTCATCAGATCGCCGGGTTTGGCTGAACTGCCTGAAGTGTAGAGCGGCGGATGTTCCAGCAGCCACACACGCTGCGCGGCCGTGCCGGCCCGTATCCCGGCGATCCGCGCCTGCATGGCCGCCACCGCTTCCGGGTAGGGCACGAGCCCTGGTGCGACCACCCATTCGGGTGCGGTTGAAACCCTCTCCGCCATCGGCTATACGCCCTCGCCTACCCGGCGGTCGTGGCGGAATGGTAGACGCGCAAGCTTGAGGTGCTTGTGGGGGCAACCTCGTGGAAGTTCGAGTCTTCTCGACCGCATTCCGTTACCAGATCGTGTTAAATTCAATGTGTTCGTCGTTTATGGATGTCCGGGGTTCCGCTATCCATTCTCGGATGGCCTTCAGAGAGTAAGAACTTCTTTTTTGAAAAAAAGAAGCAAAAAACTTTTGTTTCCTCGCCGGCTCTGAATAGGTGCAGCTGGCCAAGCTGTTTTGAGCTGCGGCGAAGAATAAAAGTCTTTTTGCTTCTTTTTCGGAAGATTAAAGAAGATTCTTTCTTAATTGGGCGCAAAACTCTGCGTCAGCGCGCCACACACCAGGCGCCACCCATCCACCATCACGAAAAAAATCAGCATGAAGGGCAGCGACACGCCGCTCGGCGGCAGCATCATCATGCCGAACGACATCAGCACGCTGGACACCACGAGATCGATGATCGTGAATGGGAGATAGAGCAGAAATCCCATTTCGAAGGCGCGGCGCAGTTCGCCGATCATGAAGGCGGGAATGAGGGCGCGCCAGGCCGCGTGATCCGCATCCGGGGCAGGCGGCAGGCGGCCGATCTGCTCGAACAAGGCCAAGTCGGGCGCCCGCAGATTGGCGGCCATGAAGTGGCGAAAGGGTTCCGCCGCCAGCCTCAGCCCCTCCATCTGCTCCACCTTCCCGTCGGACATCGGCTGGATGCCGTGCGTCCAGGCGGCCTCGAAGGTGGGCTGCATGACAAACAGGGTGAGGAACAGCGCCAGACCGATCAGCACCATGTTCGGCGGCGAACCCTGGGCGCCGAGCGCGCTGCGCAAGAGCGAGAGCACGATGACGATGCGTGTGAAGGCGGTCACCATCACCAGCAGGCTCGGCGCGAGTGCCAGCACCGTAAACAGGGCGGTGATCTGCACCAGCCTTGCGGTGGCCCCGGCATCCCCCGCGTGGCCGAGATCGAGGCTGAGCGATTGCCCGAAGGCCGCACACGGCCCGAATAGCAGAACACCAAAAACCGCGGCCGGCGCGTGCTTCAGGAGCCGGGCGGCGGGAGGCAAACGATCACGTCGGAAACCCCGCCAGTGAGCACCAGCGCCTGCCGCCCGCCGATCTCCACCAGGTGCAGGCGGCGCCTGGAATCGAGCCGTAACGTGCCGCGCAGCATGATCCCCGCGCCGGAAGCGGGTGCTGGCGGCAGCAACCCAGGCGCCCTGCGCGCCAGCCATGAAAGCCCCACGATCACCAGCAGAACGGCACAGAGAGCCAAGCCCGCCACGACAAATTGCGGCACCTCGGGACCCAATAACCGATCGAGCATCCCGCCCCCGCCGGATCAACAGACCCGCCTGCCCCGCCCATCCGCCCCCGCATCGCGGGCCAGAATTTCGGTGAGTGCATCGACCTGGCTCAAGAGTTCGCGCAGCATGAATACCATGCCTTGTGCTTCGGCCGGGGGAAGATCGAGGGTTTGCGCGCAGAACTGGCCCACACCATCCTCGATGCCGCGCAGATCGAGCTGGCGCCCGCTTTCGGCCAGCGCCCGGGCGATGCCGAGCGTGCGCGACAGGCGCGCGCCCAGATCCGCAACGCGCTGTGCCGGCAGATACGCCGGCGGGGCCGAAGCATCGGGCAGTTTCTGCATGGGCATGAACATTTGGGAAGTATCGCAAGATGTTGGTTAGCAAATCGTCAGCAAGGCCGCCTTCACACTTTTGCAAGATTTGCACGGCACTCTGCGCTCCGGGATAAAGGTATTTGGTAAATGTCTGAAATGGCAGCTGATCCGGGCGGGGCGACGATCGGGTTATTCGCTCTGGCCGAACAAAAACTGTCCTGGCTCGATGCGCGGCAGAGGCAGCTGTCGCAGAACATCGCCAATGCGGATACGCCAGGCTACCAGCCGCGCGACGTGCTGCCGTTTTCCAGCGTGATGCAACAACTCGAAATAACGCCCACGCGCACCTCGCCGCTGCATCTGGCGGGGTTTTCCGAACATGTACCAGGCACGGCGCGCACCGTGGCCGAAACCGCGCCGGATGGAAATTCCGTGTCCCTGGAAGGCGAAATGACAAAGGTTGCGCAGGATGATACCTCGCAGCAGCTCGTCGGCAATCTCTGGAAAAGCTATATGGGCATGTTCATGACCGCCCTTGGCAAAAGCGGCTGAGTCGCATCATGGATCTGTCGCAGGCGCTCACCATCTCCGCTGCCGGCATGAACGCGCAGACCGAAAGGTTGCGCGTGATCGCCGAGAATCTCGCGAATCAGGATAGTACGGGGTCGTTCCCCGGCGCCACGCCCTATCGCCGCAAGGCCACGGTTTTCGAGAACGTGCTCGATCGCAGCATGGGCGTCGAAACGGTGCGCGTGAAATCCGTGGTGCCCGATCAAACCCCGTTTCCCCAAAAATACGACCCGTCCAATCCCGCCGCGAACGCGCAAGGCTATGTGAGCCAGCCGAACGTGAACAGTTTTGTCGAAATGATGGATATGCAGGAAGCCGAGCGTTCCTACAGCGCCAATCTGAACGTGATGCAGGCTTCGCGCACCATGCTGACCCGCGTGATCGATCTGCTGAAATGAGTGTCATTCCGGCCTTGCGCACGGCGCAGGCGCTCTCGGCCTATCAAAGCACCGATAGCGGCTTCACGCAGGCGCAGCCAAGCACTAACGGCAGCACCGATTTCGGAAGCATGCTCAGCCAATCGCTGAATTCCGCGATCGGCACCGGCGCGCAGGCGGAAACGCAGGCCACCGCGGCGATCGCCGGCGGCGGCGATCTCACTCAGGTGGTCACCGCCGTATCCCGCGCCGAGCTGGCATTGCAGACAACCGTTGCGGTGCGCGATCGTGTTCTGCAGGCGTATCAAGACATCATCAAGATGTCCATCTGAGGATGCACCGGGTGGTGCCTCTCGCATCGCCGGCGGATCGAGCCTTTCCTCGATCGATGGAGCGCCATCCATGCAGGATTTCGATATCGGCACCGTTCTGCACGCCGGCATGATCGCCACGTTCAAGATGTGCGCGATCCTGCTGATCGCGCCGCTTGTCATTGGTTTGCTCGTTTCAGTGTTGCAGGCCGTGACGCAGATCAACGATTCCTCCGTGGCCTTCCTGCCCAAATTGATTGCCAGCGGCGCCTCGGCCTGGATCGCCGGCCCCTATCTGGGGCGCACCCTCACCGATTACATGCACACGGTCATGGATTCACTGGTCGCGATCGGCGGGCAATGACCGGCCGCCCGGACCATGGCCAATCACCTCAGCGCCCAGGCTTTCGCGTTCATGCTGGTTGTCTGCCGGTGTGCGGCCGCGGTGATGCTGCTGCCGGCGCTCGGCGAAAGCGACCCGCCGCCCATGATACGGGCGGGCATCGCCTTCGCGCTGGCCGTGCTGCTCACGCCCGCGATCTCCGGCGATTTGCCGCCCATGCCGCAAAATTTTCTGAAATTGGCGGGGCTGATCGCCGGCGAGTTGCTGGCGGGCGGCGTGCTGGGCTGGCTGGCGCGGCTGGTTGCACTCGCGCTGTCCGCCGCCGGCCAGATCATGTCGCTTGCCACCGGCCATTCCAGCGTATTGCAGCCCGACCCGATGCTGGGCGCGCAATCCTCTGCGCTGGGGCGCATGTTCAGCCTGGCCGCACCCGTGGTGATCCTTTCCACCGGGCTTTACACCCTGCCGCTCACGGCACTGGCCGGCAGCTACCACGTGTTTCCGGCCGGCGGGATGGTGCCCCCCGGGGATCTGGCCGAAACCGCCCTGCGCGCCGTGGCCGCCAGCTTCAGCCTGTCGCTGCGCCTGGCCTCGCCCTTCCTGGTGATCTCGCTGCTGTGGCAGACCGGCCTTGGCCTGCTCTCCAGGCTGGTGCCGCATATCCAGGTCTATTTCGCCGCCATGCCCGCCCAGCTGCTGGGCGGCCTGCTGCTTCTGGCGCTGCTCGGCGGCAGCATCGTCGCCGCCTGGTCGAGCGCCACCCAGGACGCGTTCTCGGCCCTGCCCTAGCTGCCAACGGCCGCCGGGCGTTCTTTGCGGCAAGGTTGGGGGATGGCCCAGCGAAGGCTGGGGGCTTTGCCCCCAGACCCCCACCAGGGCGAAGCCGCCCTGGACCAGCATTTTTTAGAAGGCAAGGCGAAGGGGGGCTTACCTCCGTGGTCCCACAGCACGTATGCGCCCCCCTTCGCCTTGCCTTCCAGAAATGGGGGTCTGGGGCCTCTAGGCCCCAGCGGGGTCCAGGGGCAGAGCCCCTGGCCTTCCTTGGGCCATCCCCCAATCCTGCCGCCAGAAGCGCGGGCGGCTGATGGCTGACGAGGACAAGACCGAGGCCGCGACGCCGCGGCGGCTGGAGAAGGCGCGTGAGCAGGGGCAGGTGGCGGTCTCGCGCGAGCTTTCGATGCTTGCGGGCCTCACCGCGGGTGGCATGGCCGCATCCGCGCAGTTCGATGAGCACGGGGTGGCGCATTGGCTGGCGGCGGCGCTTTCGATGCCGCCCTACGAAGGCGGCGGCACCTGGAGGGCGGCCGGCCTGACTGTTCTGGCCATCGTGGCGCCGGTCGCGGGGGCGAGCCTGGGCGGCTATGCCGCGGCCACGCTGTTGCAGACGAACTTCCTGTTGCACGGCACGGCGGTGCAGCCGGATTTGTCACGCATGTCTCCGTTGGCCGGCATCAAGCGCCTGATCGACCCGCATGCACTCGTCCAGCTGCTGAAGTCCATCGCCAAGCTGCTGGTTTTCGGGATTTGCCTATGGATCGGCGTGTCGCGCGTGTTGCCGATGCTGCCGGTTGCCCTGCTCACAACCCCGCAGGCGCTGCATCACACCATGCTACACGCCATCACCTCGCTTGTGCTGATGATGCTGGGCGCCCAGGCCGCCATCGCGGCCGTGGATCTGCTGTGGGAGCGGTACAGCCTCGACCGCAAGCTGCGCATGTCGCGCCAGGAACAGAAGGACGAGCACAAGGACAGCGAGGGCAACCCGCAGATCAAGCAGAAGCTGCGGCAATTGGCCCGCACCCGCGCCCGCCGGCGCATGATGAAGGCGGTGCCCAAAGCCGCCGTGGTGATCACCAACCCCACCCATTACGCCATCGCCCTGGCCTATGAGCGCGGCACCAAGAACGCGCCGCGTTTGGTCGCCAAGGGGGCCGACGAGGTTGCCGAGCGCATCCGCACCATCGCCCGCGAGCATCGCGTGCCGATCATTGCCAATCCGCCGCTCGCGCGCGCATTGTTTCGGATAGAGATCGATACCGAAATCCCGCCGGAGCATTTCAGGGCCGTGGCCGAGATCATTGCTTATGTGTGGCGCATGCGCGCGAAGGCGGCCCGCAGGTGAATTTCTTGACGTCCCGCGCGCACATCCTGCAGGCCCGCGACATCGCGGAGGCGCTGTTCCACGACGAGGTGGATGGCGTGGCGCTGCTGGATGCGCAGGGCATAGTGCTGCGCGCCAATGCGCGGCTGCGTGCTCTGCTGGGCCCGCTGCGGGGGCAGGCGGCCTGGGCGGAGCTGCCTGCCCAACCGGCCGCTGCATTGTCCGAAGCGTTGCGGGCCGGGCGGCCTTGCACGCTGGCCACAACGCTGGAGCAGCGTGGCGCCCGCCGCGCGCTGCGGCTGGTTCTGCTGCCGATCCATCGCGGCGGCGGGCTGTTGCGCGTGACGGACCACACGCATGAGCAGGCGATCGAGGATCAGCTCGGCCAGGCCCAGCGGCTTCAGGCGGTGGGCGAGCTGGCCGGCGGCATCGCCCATGATTTCAACAACCTTCTCACCGCGATCATCGGCACCACCGACGATATGCGCGCGCGTGCCGGCACCGACCTCGACCGCGAGGATCTGGCGCAGATCCGCGCCAGCGCCGAACGCGGCGCCGCCTTGGTGCGCCAGCTCCTCGCCTTCAGCCGCCAGCAGACCTTGCAGCCGCGGGTCATTTCCTTGAACGACGCGATCCGCAATGCGGCTTTGTTGCTGGAGCGGCTGCTTGGCTCGGGTGTGGCGCTGACGCTGCTGCTCGAGGAACCGGAGCGGATGGTCTGCATCGACCCCACGCAACTCGATCAGGTGTTGGTGAACCTCGCCGTCAATGCGAGCCACGCGATGCCCGAGGGGGGCAAGCTCACGATTTCCAGCACGCCGCGCCTTATCTTAAGGCCGGAAAAATTCGGCGGCGAGATGGTGCCGGCCGGGCGCTACGCCTGTCTTTCGGTTGCCGATACGGGTGGCGGCATTCCGCCCGAGATCCTGCCCCGCATTTTCGAGCCCTTCTTTACCACGCGGCGGGAAATGGGCGGGACGGGGCTGGGGCTATCGACCGTGCACGGGATCGTGCGGCAATCTGGCGGCTACATGGCGGTGGAGAGCCTGCTGGGCGCCGGCACGATTTTTCGGATTCTCCTGCCGCGTCATGAGGAGGATGCGCCGTGGCGCGGTGGTGCCGCCGCCGCCGGGATGGTGCAGCCAGTGGCGGCCACCCGTCAGCCGGAAGTCGGCCGAAGCATTTTGCTGGTGGATGACGAGGCGCCGGTGCGCCGGCTTGCCGCCAAGGCGCTGACGCGCGAGGGCTGGCAGGTGATCACGGCGTTTTCGGCCGAGGATGCGTTGAACACGATTGCGCAGGCGCCCCCCGGCCCGGCGCTGGCATGTGTCATCTCCGATGTGGTGATGCCGGGGATGGATGGCCCTGCCCTGGTGCGGCGCCTGCGCCAGGAATGGCCTGGCCTGCCGGCGATTCTGATGTCGGGCTATGCCGATGCCGGATTGCGCCAGTCGCTGCAGGCGGCGGACATTTTTTTCCTGGCCAAGCCTTTTGGGATGACTGAGCTGGTTCGCGCCGCCGCCACCCTGGTGCCGAGCACGCGGTCTTGCGGGGAACAGGCCCAAGCCTCTTGATTTGGGCGCCATCCCCATCGGGCCCTGGCCAGGTTGTTGGGACCAGCGCCGAAAACAAAAGTCTTTTGCTTCTTTTCTTCAGAAAAGAAGGCCTGGCTTTCTCAACCCCGGTTGCCTCCCCGCCAAAATTGATCTTGCTTTGTTCACTTCCGGCCCCTATTTGAACAAAGCTAGAACAATTTCTTAATGCCGGGGTTTATCCGGGGTTGCAGCTTTGTTCACAGCTGTGACAGAGTCTGGAAGCACGCTGGAATCGAAACGATTCGCACCGAGTCGCCGCGTGAAAATTGGTGTTTTCTCTGTCTCCGTTTGGGAGGTTTCACGTGGCGGACAAGAACAAGGCGCTGGATGCTGCGGTCACGCAGATCGAACGGGCGTTCGGCAAGGGCTCCATCATGCGCATGGGGGCGCATTCGATTAACGAGCAGATCGAGGTCATCCCTTCCGGCTCGCTGGGTCTCGACATCGCGCTCGGCGTCGGCGGCCTGCCACGCGGGCGGATCATCGAGGTGTATGGCCCGGAAAGCTCCGGCAAGACCACCTTGGCCCTGCACGCCATCGCCGAGGCCCAAAAACGCGGCGGCACCTGCGCCTTCATCGACGCCGAGCACGCGCTCGACCCCACCTATGCGCGCAAGCTGGGTGTGGACATCGATAATCTGCTGATCAGCCAGCCGGATGCCGGCGAGCAGGCGCTGGAGATTTGCGACACGCTGGTGCGCTCGGGTGCCGTGGATGTGTTGGTGATCGATAGCGTAGCTGCCCTGGTGCCGCGCGCCGAGCTCGAGGGCGAGATGGGCGACAGCCATGTCGGTTTGCACGCGCGGCTGATGAGCCAGGCGCTGCGCAAGTTGACCGGCTCGGTGAGCAAGAGCCACACCATGCTGATTTTCCTGAACCAGATCAGGCTCAAAATCGGCGTGATGTTCGGCAACCCGGAGACCACGACCGGCGGCAACGCCCTCAAATTCTATGCATCGGTCAGGATGGAGATCCGCCGCACCGGTTCGATCAAGGACCGCGACAACGTGATCGGCAATTCCACGCGTGTGAAGGTGAACAAGAACAAGCTCGCCCCGCCCTTCCGCGAGGTGGAATTCGACATCATGTTCGGCGAGGGCATCAGCAAGGTGGGCGAGTTGGTCGATCTCGGCGTGAAGGCCGGGATTGTCGAAAAATCCGGCTCCTGGTTCAGTTTCGACAGCCAGCGCATCGGCCAGGGCCGCGAGAACGCCAAGCAGTTTCTGCGCGACCACAAGGACGTCGCCGAAGCCATCGAAAAGCGCATCCGCGAGCAATCGGGCGCTGTGGCCGACACCATGCTCGTCGGCCCCACCGAAGAAGAAGCCGCCGAAGCCGCCGATTGAGCCGTAGCCGTATCCGTAGGGTGCAGTAGCGTGGACGAAGTCCACGTCACGGCTCCCCAAGAATCTCGTAGCGTGGACGAAGTCCACGTCACGGCTCCCCAACAATCTCGTAGCGTGGACGCAGTCCACGTCGTCAGCCCCGCGCTATTCCCGGACGATTGCGGATCCCCATTATGACCTACCGCCGCAATCTCATACCGGGAGGAACCTTTTTCTTCACGGTCAATCTGCGTGACAGGACAGCAAACCACCTTGTCACGCATATCGACGCTTTGCGCAACGCGGTGAGGGCGGCACGCACCACACGGCCTTTCCATATCGACGCCTGGGTGGTGCTGCCGGACCACATGCATTGTATGTGGTCATTGCCGAAAAACGACCATGATTTTCCCGGCCGCTGGCAAGCGATAAAAATCGCATTCTCGAAATCCCTGCCCCAATCGGCCGACTGCGACCGCGACAAACTCCGCCCACGAGAACGAGGCATCTGGCAACGCCGGTATTGGGAACACACCATACGGGACGAGCACGACTACACGGCTCACATGGACTACATCCACTTCAACCCAATAAAGCATGGGCTCACGCGCGAAGCGGGAGATTGGCCATACTCCACATTCCGCCGATGCGTGGCGCTCGGGTTGTATCCACCCGATTGGGTTGGCGCATCCGACACTCTGGCTGAGGCCGGAGAACCGCTATAACCCCTCACGTTTCGTAGCGTGGACGCAGTCCACGAACATGCTGCGGATTTGCCGCGAAAGTCGTGGACTGCGTCCACGCTACGGTCTTGTCGGAGAGTTGCTGGGGCCGCAAGAATGAACCCGAAACGGGCCATCAAAAAAGCTCCGGAGCTTTCTATCGTATTGTTTCTTTATCGGAACGTAAAATAAGTGTCAACGAAATGATTTGGCGCGCCCCTTGCATCCGGTATCACTTTCTTGTGAAGCGCCCAATCAATCAAAAAGCTCAGCATGCGTTCCGGCCCGGACGAATACGACCAGCGCATCACCCGTGAGGCGGTAGATCAGCAGAAAATCGCCGCCGATGTGGCACTCCCGATGATCCGCCCAATTGCCGGTCAGTGCGTGGTCGCGCCACTCGGGCGCTAATGGGCCGTCATTGGCAATGAGCAGCAGCATCGCTTCCTTGAGCTGCCGCATGTTGTATCGGCCCGAATGTGTCAGCCTCTTCCAGTCTTTGAGGAATTCGCGTGCGTAATCGCAAGCCCGCGGCGGCGCTGTTCGCTTGTCTTCACTCCTCTTCGGTGGAGAGCGCATCGAACAGGGCACCAGAATGTGCGTAGCGAGCCTGGCTCAGAGTCCTGGCCTCCTCCATCGCGGCGCGCGTCGCCGCATTCGGAACTTTTATGGCGAACGGGATCGCCTGCTCCACCGCCACCCGATGCAAAAATATCCGCACAGCCTGCGATATGGAAAGGCCCATTAACTCCAAAGCGGCCGCCGCCTGCGCCTTGGTTCTCTCATCCAATCGAACGTGAACCATTTCTGTGGCCATAAAAACCTCCGCAAACGCGCCGCAGCATATCACATCCCAGCCGCAAACGTATCTCAATTGATATATTTTGTCACTCAGCCGTAGGGTGGGCTGCTCCGCAGCCCACCACCCCCCATAGCGGGACAACAGAGACGGTAGACTGCGCCCACCCTAAGATTATGCTCCCCACCAATGGACCTCTCCCCCACCGCCGCCCTCACCCATGACGACCTCGCCCTGGTGGAGGCCGCCCGCGCCGTCATCACCCAACACTACAAGCCGTTCTGGCACATGGTGGCGGCCGCCCTGCGCAGCCGCGACGGACGTATCTGGACCGGGCTGCATCTGGGCGCCACCGTCGGCCGCATGCAGATCTGCGCCGAAGCCATCGCCGTCGGCCGGGTCATCCTGGAAGGCGACGGTACCATCGAATGCGTGGTCGCGGTGCGCCACCCCAAGGAACACGAAACGCTTCAACATATCAGCGTCGTGCCGCCCTGTGGCGCCTGCCGCGAATTGCTCACCGATTTCGATCCCGCCGCCGCGGTGATCGTGCCGGGCGCCGGCGGCCTGGTGCGCGTGCCGGTCAGCCTCCTGCTGCCTTTGCCCTACCAGCGTTAAAACCAAGCGCACCGATCGCGAGGTGGCGAAAGCCGGCGCCCATCTGCGCATGGCTCAGCCGCAGGCTCGGGCTGTGCGAGCGATTAACCGCCCCCGCCGCCGCCACGAAGTCGCCCGCCGAAACCCGGCCGACAAGCGCCCCGCTCCGCCGCGCATCGGCCAGAACCCAGGCGAGAACCGGGATCATCATCGGCCGCCCGGCGGCATCGCCCACGCTCGCCATGGCCTCACCAGGCATATGCCAGCCCGTCACCACGCGCAGCAGGTCACGGTCGTGATCCGTCAGGCAGCGCGGGGCGGATGGCTCATTGAAATTGGCGGCTTCGGTATGGACTTGCATGATGCGCTCCTGCGATCGGGTTGCCTTCACCGGTCAGCAACCGCCGTGCCGGCCGCTGGCGGCCCGTCTCATAAACAAGATCAATGGTTTACGACTATGGCGCGGCGCCCTCCGCGGGCAGTATCTGCCGGGTGCTGCAAAATCTGCCCGGCCAGCTTGGCAGCGTCCCGCCCCCTTGCCTTGCCCGGCCCGGCCGCCCGGGGCAAACACGGTGTCACGCCCGTGCGGAGATTCTTAACGATGACCAAGATCAAGGTGAAAACCCCCGTCGTCGAATTGGATGGCGACGAGATGACCCGCATCATCTGGGGTTTCATCAAAGACAAGCTGATCCTGCCCTACCTGGACATCGACCTCAAATACTTCGACCTCGGCATCGAATACCGCGACCAGACCGACGACCAGGTGACCGTGGATGCCGCCTTGGCGATCAAGCAGTATGGCGTCGGCGTGAAATGCGCCACCATCACGCCAGACGAAGCCCGCGTCCGCGAATTCAGCCTCAAACGCATGTATCGCAGCCCGAACGGCACCATCCGCAACATCCTCGACGGCACGATTTTTCGCGAGCCCATCATCTGCGCCAACGTGCCGCGCCTGGTGCCGCACTGGACCCGGCCGATCGTGATCGGACGCCACGCCTATGGCGACATCTACCGCGCCGCCGAGACCAAGATCCCCGGCCCCGGCAAAGTCACGCTGGTCTATGAACCGGCCAATGGCGGCGAGGAACTTCGCCTGGAAGTGCACGATTTCAAAGGCCCGGGCGTCGCTTTGGCCATCCACAACACCCGCGCCAGCATCGAAGGCTTTGCCCGCGCCAGCTTCAATTACGGCCTGCTGCGCGAATACCCGGTCTATCTCTCCACCAAGAACACCATCCTCAAAGCCTATGACGGCATGTTCAAGGATGTGTTCCAGGAAATTTTCGATACCGAATTCCGCGTCAAATTCGAAGCCAAAGGCCTCACCTACGAACACCGCCTGATCGACGACATGGTGGCCAGCGCGCTCAAATGGTCCGGCGGCTACCTCTGGGCCTGCAAGAATTATGATGGCGACGTACAAAGCGATATCGTGGCGCAAGGTTTCGGCTCGCTCGGCCTCATGACGAGCGTGCTCATGAGCCCGGACGGCAAGACCATCGAAAGCGAGGCCGCCCACGGCACCGTCACCCGCCATTTCCGCGAGCACCAGCGCGGCCGCGAAACCAGCACCAATCCCATCGCCTCGATCTTCGCCTGGACCCGCGGCCTGATCTACCGCGGCCGCTTCGACAACACGCCGGACGTCACGCAATTCGCCGAAACACTAGAGCGCGTCTGCGTCGAAACAGTGGAATCGGGTGCCATGACAAAGGACCTCGCGATCCTGATCGGCCCCGACCAGCCCTGGATGAACACGCAAAATTTCCTCGCCCGCATCGACGAAAACCTCCAATCAGCCATGTCGAAATAATACCACCGATGTCGTAGCGTGGACGCAGTCCACGACTTTCGCTGCAAAACAAGCTGCAATGAAAAAAGGAAGGCGTTCTTTTTTGAAAAAAAGAACCAAAAAACTTTTAATTCCGGCGCCCGCGGCAAGATCCCGGCCCATTCCTTAAGCATTGGGGCCTCGATCGTGGGAACTGCGGAAGAACAAAAGTCTTTTGCTTCTTTTCTTCAGAAAAGAAGAGTCTTCCTTGGAGATAACCCATGCCGGTAAGCCGACGCGCCTTCGTCATGACCACCCTGATCACCGGCTTCACAACCGCGGTCGCCCGCGCCGAAGCCGCCCCCATCCACACCGACGCCACCGGC
>Ga0116231_10006220_pt1 | contig 22942 bp, 7 predicted proteins | sample S1TSphgellanicum_2_FD_89695 | JGI IMG/M metagenome (GOLD analysis project Ga0116231, IMG submission 89695) | Host-associated microbial communities from peat moss isolated from Minnesota, USA - S1T2_Fd - Sphagnum magellanicum MG | ecosystem: Host-associated > Plants > Peat moss > Unclassified...
CCTAGCAACTAGTCCCCGTTCACTACGGGGTTAACATGTTTTACCATGATTTCATATAGTGAATCTGTCCTAGTTCACTCAAAATCCTAGTGAAATACAAGGTGAACTTGGCCACATCTCCTAATAGTGATTATTAAGTCTTATTAGTCCATAATCATAATCTATCATATGGGGCCAAGATTCTAGAAATATAACCACCTAATGGAAAATGGATCCAAAAGAAATGATGAGGTTGGAATTGATAGAAACAAATATTTTAGTTCTACAATAGAAAATCAAAATTTGGATGCATTTCATGAATGGGGAGATTTCCTTAATTCCCATGGAAAACATCATGAAAATTTTAGGGGAGTGAAAGTACCTTGAAGGATTAATGAAATTGGCTAGAAGATGTAGAAATGAAGAAACAACCAAAACATAGATTTCTTTTATCACTACATCCCCAATAATTATGAATTTTAGTATGGCACATAACAGAAAAGACCATGCATTTACTTGTTGAAATCAACAATGGCATAATTGAAGGCATTGTCGATATTGGGGTCTCTGTAATGTCAATGATGGCCTCACTAACATTGTTCATGAACTTGGGATCATGCATTTGGTTATTAACAATGAAACATATTTAAAATAGCTTTAGGTATCACAACTATTATTCTAGGAAGGCTTGATGACATTCCAATCAAGGTTGGGAACATTGTATGCAACATGGTATTCTTGTTTATGGATATAGATACATGTGATCTTTTACTGGGGTTGATTTTTTTCACAAAAATAGGGGCAATAATGGATATTGAAAAAAGGGTGATTCAAATTTGTAATGGACTTGGTGCAATGTTGAAATGTTGCCATTCACTGTAATGAACATGATGCATTTTATTCAACATTATATTGTGTCACAAGAAAATTGGGAATAAAACATCCATAGAACATTATAGCATTTACAAATGGAAGACATGTAAAAACAAATGAATTTTGGTTAGGAAGAGAGGCCACAAATCCAACAAGTCTAAAAAGTGAAGTTTATTTTGACAAAACCATGACAAATTTTAAAGATGAAACAAACTATGATCAACCACATGGGAACATGATCTTACAAACAAAAACATCTATAGTGAAGATCTAAAGGACCAAAGACCAAATTTGTTGGTACAAGAAGAAACTTCTATGCAAATGGTCAATTTAATCCCATACGATCAACATGGCAAATTATTTGAGGAACATATGTCTAAAGAGGATGACTATGCAAATTGGATTCAATGGGCACTAGTTAAAAAGGAGGAACATCTACAATGGAACACTTTAAGTATTCCACATTTCAACCCAATAAGATGTTGCCTAAACAAAAGTAAAAAAGTAAAACACTTAGTTTAGGATGAGATATCAAGGAAAATTAAGGTGGATCATGGTCCCAATGAAGAATAAATTAGGGATTTGTGGATTTTGTTGGACATTTAAAAATGTTTCTTTGCATGGCACAAAGGTGAATTGCAATGTTAAACCATTGGTGAACATGTGATCAATATGAAAAACTTCCTTACATGAAGAACCATTATAAGAAGACTCTTATTTTGGGAGGAAACAAAAGTGAATCAACAAACATAAGCCTTAATTAAACTAGAAAAAATGAAGGAAAATGTTTCAAAATATACCTATAGGGTGAGTTTGCTAGTGAAGAAAATGTCAATAAGCACTTTTGTGGGATTACAAGCCACTCAACATGCAAACCAAAAGAGACTCATTTTCCATGCCATTAATTGATGACATTTTGCCTTAATTAGGATGATGTGGTTTAATGTGTTGGATTTGCAATTTGGATTTTAACAAATCTCAAAAGCACTTGAAAATGTTCACAAAACAACAATTACACCAAATCTAGTCTTTATGATTGGAATGTAATGCCTTTCAAGCTAAAACATGCCACTAGCACTTTCCTAAGGACTATGGTGGAGGTTTTTTAAGATTAAACAAACATATTCCTCAAGGTCTTTATTCATGATGTGAATGTTCATAGCTAGAACTAATAGGACCATATGGAAATTTTTAAGTGGTCTTGTTAAGATTTTGAAATCTATTTCAAAGTCTTGTCAAAGTTGAAGTAAGCTAATGTTCTTTTGAGAAAAAAAAATTGTATTGTTTGGGTGCTTTTTTTTCCCCACCCTATTATTACTATTTTTTTTTATATGCACATATTTAAGCCATCATAAATTTAATTACAATTTCTTTTTGCATTGAAATTTGATACCTTATATTTATTTAAATTATTGACTTTGGTATTTGATCATGCAAAAAATATATATTATAACATTGTTATATATAGATTTGGAACATATTGGCATAATATTTATAGCCATAGTTTATAGATGAAAATAACACTATCAAAAACATTTTTATAGATTTCCATTGGTTCACATCTTTCACAAACAAAAAAAACCCAATGTGTGAACTTATATCATTGAAGCTTAATTAATACCACTAGACCATATTAATGTACATTCTCCCTTCAAAACTAAAGCCAATGTATAAAGGGAAAACACATGTAAGGTATCTAAAGTTGATGACTCATTAAAGATCAATGGGGGAAATTAACATTCTAGGTGCATTGCAATTTGTATGGCCACATTGCAAGATTGTGATGTCTTTTAGTAAATCAAACAAGTATTGCACATGGAGTGAGCAAATGAGTACTCAAGACTCACCAACAAATATTTCCTAATGAACAAAATCCAATTTCACTTCATGTAGTTTCTTTCATGAGTAATTATCATTGAATAATTAAAAGAAAATTACTAATGATGCCAAGCACAAAAATCCGCCAACATCCAAAGGTATTATTTTAGTCCATATATAGTGGTGCATACAAAGAGCCCATCAAAACACATATGGCAATTTTTTAGTGTATAGACTTTTCAACACAAGGGTGTTGATTTTGCAAGGCAATAAAATAACAATAGCTTGCAACCAACACATCAATATTTTGAAGGATGCATAGACCTATTTTTGACACATGTAAATCAATGAAAGTTACCCATGTTCATGTCACACAATTTCCATTTTATGTTAGGCAAATGAAATACAAACTATCAATTCTATTAATATAACAAACTATTGATTTTAGTTCACCTACTAACCTATTAATTGAACCTACTAATAGTTTATACCTATAATATTTAATATTTATAGCATTTTTTAATATTAAAGATTAAATTATACCTATTATAAAATTAATTAAATTATAATTTTTATCTAAGAACTAATATATGGTACCCTATATTTTTACTTGCATAGTTTTTTAATTTAAAGAAGAATGACCACCCCCTCCCCTCACAAGGACTTAAATAGATTGTGCAAAAATTGGGTCCTAAAATATCATTAGTAGGAAGATTTTTTTTGTTCCAGAGGTTTAATTGTGCAAAAACCAAAGGAAAGATAAACAACCATTGAAAAACTACATGCTAGAATTAAGTAGTTTAATGAAAGTAAAACTTTAATTAAAGTGATCAAATGAAATCAATCAAAGCAATGGTGAGACAAGTTATATGCATATTTGGTGTGCCCAAATTCATTCTAATAAATAAAATAAGAGAATGGATCTAGTAGAATTTGATACCATGTGCAAAAACGATGAGATCACACATCATTTGTTGCACCATGATGGCTATAATGTAACATGGTTGAAAGGATGATCAAGATGTTAACGCATGGATTATTTATTATGTCTTTTACTAATGTGGAAAGTTGGGATTTACAATTGCCCAAAATCTTGTTTGGATATAGGTGCAATATATAAACCAACACCAAATATTCACCATTCATGGTGTTGACCAACAAAACACCAAAACTCACTTGTGACAATTTAGCCCCAACTTGCTATTTAAATGAAGTAGTGCATGATAGGTTAATGTTAATTAAACTAATGACACAACAAATGATTCATAAGTTATAACTAATTTTTAACTTGCATAAATCTTTGTTAGAGAATGTGAAACAAGCATACAAAAGACAATGGAAAAATTCTCTAAAAGAAATCTTGTGTATTTCCAACCTTATGTTTATGACTAGCATGTGATTAATGTTCAAATCAATTCATTCTACAACTACAATTGTAACAATCCTATGTGTCACCATAGTTGCAAGTGTTCGTAGTTGCACATGCAACTACATACTTTATGACATATTTAGATTTTAGTCCTACATGTAATTACGATTTGTGATTACTACAAGTTTAGATGAAAAGATTGATGAAAAGTGGGCATATGTCATCCATTACTGGTGACATCCATCGATGGCTAACAACTAAACTACTTTCGTAGCTATACACAAATGAATAGATGACACATGGCATTTCTAATATTGCAATTCAAAGTGTATAAGTTCATTTATTGGTGAGTAGGCTACTATTACATAAATAGGTAGGGCCATGCAAGCTAGGCTAGTTAAGCCTAATAGGCTAAACTAGACTAAGTCCTAACTAGGTAGGCTAAATAGGTTTCACAAGTAGACCTAGTAGGTTTGATAAGTTAGGCTAGGTGGGTCGTTTATACAGGTAGGTAGATAAGTAAGTAAGTAGTCAAGCCATGTACCTAGGTTGGTAGGTGTAAATAAATAAGTAGGTAGGTAAACCATCTACCTAGTTAGTAGGTAGGTAGGTTTAGGTGGGACACTCTTTTTTTCCCTTAAATATGTGAGTAAAAATATATGGTGCCATATATTGGTTATTAGGTAAAATTTATAATTTTACTATTTTTATAATAAGGTTATGTTTTATTATAAATTGGTTTATAATTAATGTAAGGTATGCATTAGTCCCCAATATTTAAAAAATTGTAGAAAAACTATAACATATGTATTAAAGATTTTTTAACTATTAAATGTTAATAGGTTAGTAAATGAACTAATTTCATGTACATGCCATCTATGCAAAAATCTTGACTACAACACGTGTAAACATGACTTACTTTTGAAGAAAAAATCATATGTTCATCATTTGTCTTTTGTTTTTGGTTGTCTTGAATGATGCGGAATGGTTGATGGCTCAAAACATCATAAGATTTGTATGTTATTTGTTTGGCAAGAACTATAATTTATCCATCCTAGGGGGCAAATGGTTGTATTCTTTTGATTACATCTTTCAAACCCTTGAAAAATGGGAGCCATCATGTGTTTTTTTTTCTTGATCAAGTACTAAAACTAATAACTTAAATAAATATAAGGTATGGGTACATTCACAAAGATAAGAACCATAGGAACTATAACCAGTGCTTTGTTTTTCATGTTTTTGTGTCAAAAATTATATTAATATTACACATTTCTTTCATATGTTTTGATTATAATATTTTTAATATATTGTGGAAACATGTGCAATAATTTGAAATAAATTTAACAAAATTTGAATTCTCAAAAGCATTGATTAATCATTGTAACTAGTGATTTACAATGTTTTTACTATTTGAAAAAACTCATAAATGACTCTTAAAGGACTTGAAAATGACATAATTTTGGAAAGACTCTTAAAACACATATTCACATGAGAGTATAATGTAACATATTTTTTATTCAAAAGAGCTTTCTTGTGACTTTTTGCAACTTACAAATGGAATATTCCCAATACATACCAATAATCTTTCAAAATAAACAATTGCCGAACTCCTTACTAAGGGTGCACCCCCAACTCCTTATTTTGTGAATGTACATGTATCAAAATTTGATGCAAACCAAAAATTATAATTAAATTTACCATGGCCTAAATATGTGCATATTAGAAAATTAAGTAATAATAGGGTGAAAAAAAAAGATGTCTCACCTAATACCCCCCCAAAATACCTTGTTTGACATAGGTAGTGTAGAGTTTTAATACTAAATACCCACCCAAGGTAGGTAGGTATGTCATCTACCTAGGCTAGGTAGGCCATTTACCTAGGTAGATCTATGCATGAAGGTAGGTAAGCAATCCTACAGATCTACAAGCTAGCTACATATTACCTACCTTCTTAACCACATACATAACTAATGTATGTAACAAGATGTGAAATAAATTAGTTGACAAAGTTTGTCACCTTATAATGGTGTGGTGCAATGGTTAAGAACTTAATTTATCCTCATGAAAGTGAGAGCTTCAAGTCCTTATACTTGCACCTTAAATATTAGTTTGGGCTAAGGTAAGGTAGACGAGGCTAAATGAGGTAGTTGGATAGGCATTTATTACATACCTACCTATTATTTTACCTATGTAGGTAGGTAGGTAAATACCTAGCTTAGTAGGCTAAATTAGATAGGTAGGTAGATACTTAACCTAGGCTAAACTAAGTAAAGTAAGGTAAGCACCCATTACCTACCTACATATTATTTTACCTAGGGAGTTAGCTAGCAAACTAAGGTATGTTAAGCTAGGTAGTTAAGACATTTGGGATTGTACAACTATCTATTAGGTAGTCACAAATGTAATTGCAAATGTAATTGGAAAATCAAGTTCCATGTAGGTATATGGGGTCCATGTCATACTCATGCTTAGCCATGATAATGAATGAAACAATGGAATATAATCACAAGGGTTTGGGTGCAAACACCTTACTAGGACCCAACCTCACCTCCTTGGTGTTTTGTTTTAAAAGTATTGGGTTAGTCAAGCAAGATGAAATGGTATAATTGGATTAGATATTCAATAAGAACAATTTCAAAATTAGTAATTACAAGTCAACATTAAAATTTTAGGAACCAAAAAATGTCACATTATACTATTATGTCCATGTGTATATAAAATGAATATAAAATACCCAAAAAAAAAAACATTAAATAACAAAAATATTGGTTACATTATTTTTAAAATGTTTACAGGTATTCTACATTCATTAGATTCATCTGAAACTTATACCAATGTTTCCATAATATATTTGAAACATTATTGTAAAAGTACATTTTAAAAATTAACATTAATTTAACTTACCATTCAAAATCATTTCCATCAATCTTAGTATTGTGTTTGGACCCATTTGCAACTATCAATGTAGTTTCCATGCCAATTGTCCATTACAACAAAAACACAACCTTAAATTAAATCATTGTTTTCCGAAACAATTTTAGTGATTATGTTATTTGAAGAATGAAATGTAAACATTTTGTGGTTTTGGGGATGGGAATGTTTGGGTAAAGGTACACAAGCCTAGGAAGAGAAGGTCATTTCTCACCAATTGAGAAGGACCAAATAAATTTGACGGATATAAAGATGGGAAAGGACATATCAAGCAAAATGATGGTGGCAAAATTTATATTATCAAAGGAGGGGATGATACTCAATGGGAAAGGCCAAGACATGACTTCAAATCTGCCATCATGCACACTAATGGCATGATATATGAGGACAAAGATTTTTTAAGAGGGAAATGTTACATATGTGACATGAAATTAGGGTCCAAGGTTTATGTTATATGAAAAGTGCCTAGTTAAAGTTTGTCATATCCTAATTACTTTTGGGTGAAAACACGGTCAAAGGAGACAAAGGTGCCAAGGTAAAAGTCTTTTTCCAAGGTCTGCACATGACACATATGTTATTTTTTTATTAGTTTATAACTTTAAAATTTGTATTTCAAGTACCCTTTTTAACATTGACTTTTATATATAAATACATTTTGACTACAAATTGATTTTATATCATGTGTATTATGCATTCATACCCTCTATTACATAAACATGAACAACTTTTGTTAAAGGCACATTTTCAAAATCCATAATTTTTAAGGTTAAAAGCACTTTTGGGCCAAATGTGTTCAAATAAACCATAAAAATAATTTTCATCAGTTCAAATCATTTTCTCTTCTAATCATTAATGTTGAAATCCTCTCCAATTCTCAAAAGGAATGGTGCACATTTGGTAAAATAAAAGGATGTTTGAAAAAAACAAGGATTGTCCATTTTCAAGATTTGAGTGCTTTGAACATGCAAAAAAAAAAAAATTGATTTGTGTCAAGCTTTGAACATGTAAACTTTGCAATTAATGAAAAATATTCCCAAAAAATTTATGACCGTCCAAACTATTATGCTTCACTTATGATCTTTCAAACATACAAAAATGCAATTTTAAGAAATGTCCACTCACTTGAGTGGCTCCTTTGACTGTGTTTTCACCTTTTTGAAATAAAAAAATTATTTATTTCATGGTGAATGTGTTGACAAGAAAATGCAAATGGAGGATGTTGATGTGTGATGGTGATAATAAGTTGAAAAGATTTGTGGTCTATGTATGCCTTTTGTGGTTAATTTATAGGTTTTGGATGAGTTTGGAAAAAGTTTAGAAATTGGTTTGTTGAATTAATTGTTACACAAATTAACCCTTGCAACTTATTGAGTGGTTGTGCATGTTTGTTGTTATGGTGTTTTTTGTATTATGGAGATGTAAGAATCTTGATAATATTTTAGTGTGTGATGTGCTTGCTTATCCTTAATGTGTGGTGTGGAATGTGGGCGCTTGAAAATAAAGACAACCATTATTGATGACAAAATCAAATCACAGAACCCTCCATTATTTCTCCCTTCTTGGGTTTTTGCATAGGATCATGTAAAATGCAACAATATTATAATAGTGGTTGAGGAAAACTTTTGATGCACAATCTTCATTGTATCAAATGTTCAATAAAAAAATTAAAAATAACAAAGAGATTATGGTAGATGTGAAGAATCCTTTAAAGTTTTGCAAAGATACTCTATCTAGTTGTGAATTGTTTGGAATTTCAAAAGAATTGAGAAGGTTTCTACCATCATGTCATAGGGTTGCAATTTGAGCTTTAGGATTGATTATCTTTCAATTTGGGAGATTCTTTGCAAATCATGTTTGTGGATAAGTTGCAAATTAAAAAGGATATGAAATTTTTTGAAAAGTTGTCCTAGGGGTATTGTTCTAGATGAGTACATGTGGGAAAAGAAGGGGTCCATGTCAAGTTTGTGTCTCTAAATAGATGGTTACAAATTGTGTTGGAGCTCTCTATGTTTATTGTTTCCTATAGTCTTTGTATTTGGAGTGGATGAAAGGAGCAAAATTTCAAGGTCCTAAATAGTGACAAATCTAATCCAAGTTATTCCAAGAATCAATTTCTTTGATTAATGCATGAGATAAACAAGAAGGGGAGTTGGGGATAAATTTAAAGATTTCAAGGTTGTGTACTTGAATCTTAGAATTAGGTTTAGGAATTGAGCACTATTGCTAGGAAGATAAACTCAAATAGGTGCAAGTAGCATGTAAGAAATGCAATGAAATTTCTGTGTAATGAATTCATTGTTTGGAATTGAATATACTACAATTAGGAGTGTTTTGATGAAAAACCAACAAATGATAATGTATATGGATGATGTTGTACCATCAACTACCAAAAGCAAAATAAGATAAAGCTTTCGGCAATTGATGGTGATCGGAAGAATGAAATGGGTTGGTTTTTTTGTTCTTGTTTGTTTTCTTGCAAGTTATGAATGTGATGGGGTTTTTATGATCAATGGCGTGTGCTTTTTTTGTGGCTTTTGCTTCGGGTGAACCTTGTGTGGTGTGTTTTGGTTGCATGGTTGTTTTTGTTGGACATCAATCAAGAACAAAGCTAGTGTGGAAGATATATACCCAAAAAAATTCAATTGGAGCAATTAAGTATTTTGGAGAATTATTCTTTGTTTTACGTGATGTGGTGAAGTTGTGTAGAGTGGAAGGGATGAATGCCTAATTATGGAAGTTGTAATTTTTTTAGTGGAGGTTACACAAATTTTGCTACACCATGTACTTCTTAGGAAAAATGCAATTTAAAAATAAAACTACAAGTCAATGATCAAGGGTGTGATGAAGTGCATTAGAAATTTCAAAAACAACTGCTTTGGCATAGCAATTGTCTTGTGTGGGAAGTGTGTTTTGGGGTGATTTAGGTCTAGTGGTGTGAGGGAAAAGAATACCCAACTTATTGGGATCTCTGAATGTAGGTTATGTTTCTACAATCTAGGTTATCATTGGGAATCTAATTGGGGGGACAATGGTCTACATTTGTAAAACTTCCTAAAGGAGACAGTCTAAATTGGGTTCTAAAATTTGGGGTTTTAAGAGGCATCACCATTGTTGGAAGCTTTTTGATATTATGTTGCCTTTGGGTTTTATGTTTCCAACAATACTTGAATCATGGTATGAGTGTCTATAAAAAGCTTTGATTTGCCAAAATAGGTCAATTGATGTTCATGAGAGTGGATTGAAGACCCCTATAGACCCATAGTCAATACTTCATATATAGTTAAGGTAGTTTTTAGTTGAAGCTTGTACATCTCATCTCATTTTGGTTGAAGGATTATGTGGACTTGTATAATTCGAATTTCAATTACATAGAATACCAGAGTAAAGGTCTAGACTTGCATATCCAAAAATGGTAGAATCTACTACTATTGCCAATTCTAATGTTTTTGATCTATTATTACTACCTATTTTAACGTTTTTGATCTACATATGATGCAGAATGATCAACCTATGCTCATTTATGACCTTCATCTTGACCTTTACACTAAATTAAGGTCTTTTTTAATTCAGTTGTTCTAATCACAAATTTTGTCCCAACAACAACTTTTCCATTACATTTTTATGATTCCATGTTGACCTTTACACCAGATAAAGGTCTCTTTCCATTATACCATTGTGATTAGAGATTTCATCCCAACAAGAACTTTTCATTATATCTTTATGACCTTCTTAATGATCTTTACACTAGATAAGGGTCTCTTTCCAGTTTCCATTAGGCCCTTCTAATCACAAATTCTAACCCAACAACTTCCCATTACATCTGTCCCTCCAGTTGTTGTCACAATCACCTCACAGCTCCACAGATCAAGCAATGCTCAAATCGCAAGGTTGTGAGAGTTATGAGTCTATGAATCACCAGAGGTCAACACCTTTTATCCTTATTATGGGAACATATGTTCCTTTTGAACTTCCTTTACTACTCGAACATATGTTCCCTTTGAAGTTCTCTACAATGTTGTTGCTTGAACGTTCCCAACATCAGCTCTGTGTAGACTTTCAAAACAATTGCAGCACTCCAATGGAAAGTGGTTGTCAATGCAGCAGAGCAGCTGGCAAGATTTTAGTTGCTTTCCATTACTGTGCTGCCATTACAGTATCTCATGGGCAACTGTTAGCACAGCAACTTAATGTAAAGAGACCCTACAGGGTCCTGAGGGGCACAATCTGCCTCTCTTTGTCCTTAGTACCTGGCCTACTGATCTGTTGACTCAATAATGCAGAATGTGTCCCCAAGGCCAAGTTCTCTAAGCATAAGATGGATCTTCACCTGTCATCTGCAAGTGCAAAATATATGCCAGGTGATGTTCACCAACCAATGTTATAAGCTTGAGATACGGAAAAATGCTTGATTGGATCTGAGATCCAAGAGTTCTATTTGAGTGTGGGCTTTTGCTCCATGTTTTCCAGAGGTCTGTACTCTGTACCTCAGTACTTGTGAAACTGAACACTAGAAGAAACCAAGGTACAATTTGCAACCAGTTGGAAAGACTTGAAATCTGCGCACACATTATGTTCTTCTAAGCAAACTCACTTATTCCTTTTGTCTCTTGTGCACAGTGTTAAGAATGTCAAGGGCAATAAAATTATCAATGACCGAAACAAGTGTCAAATGATATAAACTTGCTTATCCATCACCTTGTGTAGTAGGGAACTGTGAAGATCACTGACATCCTGACTGCATTTTTCAATCAAGAAATCATAATGAAGAGTCCTGAGGGGTCAAATAATACTATCCCACAAATGAAAGGACTAAGGACTATTACCCAAGAAACCCTTACTTGTTTTTCACAAACTTGACATATACAGATCCCTTGCAGAATTGAAGTCAACAAATTTATGTAGGTGGCTCACTCCTCATATTCCAGGTTCCTCAAAGACATGAATTACAATACCATACAGCAGATGATCACCTGTGCTGGAGGGTGCATCATAATAACTATGTTATGTCTCTATCTCGACTGATGAACCAGATTGACAACCACAGGAGGTGACAATGGAATGTTATGCAGTTTGCAAATGCTTCAAATCATCAACCATTCAAGAGAATGATCAGATTCTGTACAAGATTTATGTCTTGATGGTTGCAGTATAATGGGTTGCAAAGTGGGCCTTGAGGACATCCAATTTAGCACCTGTGTGTGAGTGCACTAGTTCACCATTTCGAAAGAACCGGAAGTTGGGCACTGCTCTTACACCCCACTTTCTCATCAATGCCTGCATCCCCCCAGCAACAAAAAAGATGAATTCAGTTTCCCTGTGCATTACAGCTACACATACAAAGGGGACAAGCTTAAGCTCAATATATCATGCAATGGCGAATGTGGTTTCATGTCAACTATTGGGTTGTCAATTACACATCCTTTCTATAAACAGAAGTAAAGGCTCCCCTGCAGATGGAACTCAAGAGCTGCAATGTTAATGGCTGCTTGTCATAGCCAACCTTTCACTTAAAACCATGCACAACAAAGGAAAGATCAGAACTCACCCTTGTGTCAGTATTAGTGTCACCATTGATTTTCAGAAAAACCACATCTGGATACTCAATACTCAGCTGTACCACCTTGGGGAAAATCATCTTACAAGGTCCGCATGTTTTGGTTGAAATATCAAGAACTACCTGCACCAAAAATGACCACTCACATCTCAGTTTCTGAAAGAGTTGAAAGCAACTCTCAATTGCTGATAATTCTTCATCACCCTTGGTAAGAAAGTAGAGGTAGAATGATATAGCGCAAACACTACCCATTGAGTGTGACCCTCAAACAGGAAGTGTGCTCAAGAGAACAACATCTCTCTAAGGAAACTGATACAACCCTGCCAGACAAATCAACTTGAGCAGCACTACTCAAAGTCAGTACAGTGGCATCTTGTAGGTATGTTCACAGACAGATAACCCAGGTACTGAATTTTTGCTATGCAGTGTCAGTCATAACAGAACTTTCCAACAAGAGAATGACAAGAGACATGTTTCTGACTACAGATCCTCCAAGTAAATGAGGTTCCAAAGGTTTCCAGGATGCAAGTGTGGCCAAAGCATCTAGCCTAATGGTGGCTTAGGATAGATACTTCCACCCCAACAAAGTGCTAACCCACAATCAGAGTACACAACATGTGAAGAGAGAAAGCTTTGGTTGAATGTCTCTCCAACGGACTTTAGAATGTTATTCTAAAAACAAAACAGTTTAATGTTCTCATTTCCAAGCATGCAAGCGGCTTTAGAGCAAATTATCAAAATGAAAACTATCCTCAGTGAGCAAACTTATTTGGGACCACCCTTTGCACTTGCAACTCACCACATTTAAAAGCCAGCTATCCAAAAGCCTGATGATACTAACATCTTACAAACGAGAACTACAGGTAAAAAAGGTACACCAGTCTTTCCCCAGCTTCTTCCAAGAGTCGATCAAAAGTCTCCGCTGTTTCAAGAGAAAAAAAAAACCCCAAACAAGAAAAATTTAGGGTTCAGGATATAAATGTATTTTTTTTGCCTTTGGGAAGAATTCACATACAGGGTTTCGACAAATCACAGAAAGCAACCTGGTGTATAAACTAGAGAATCCAATTACGAGGTGCAAATTCTTGTATGAGACAGAACCCATTTGAAAAACAGCAAAGAATTCTCAGGAAAAAAAACGCAGAAGAGAGAGTGTCAAAGAAACACACACAAGATTTTACTCACAGTCTTCAAAGATGGTCACATTTCCCTCAGCAGCTTCAGTCTCGGATAAAGGCCGCACAGCATGGCACATGCTCTTGTTGTTGTTGTTCTTCTTCTTCTCTCGAAGCTCTCGCTCAGTACAGAGAGACAAAGACCCAGCACCCATCGACCTCCACCTCCTCCTGTCTTTGGGCCCCAATTCAAACCCTGTTGTTACCATCGTCGATGGCAGTGAGCAGCTGGTGCTGGAGGAGGAGTAGGAGGCTCTCAACTTGTGCGCTGCAACATCAACAACACAAGACGTCGTTGCGCCTCTACTGGTCACCAGACTCGTCAGCACTTGACCCGCCATTGCTCTAAAACCAAACACAAATGTCTCTCTCTCTCTCTCTCTCTCTTTCTCTCTCAGAGACAACTTCTCAAGTGTTGACAAGTTTTTCTCTTTGCATCCAACTTCAGAATGCAAGAAGAAGATAGGTGTTTCGTAGCCTTTAATATCGCCAAAAAGAGAAATTAAAAATTAAAAATTCGAAAACTTAAGTGATTTTGGAGGTTTTCAATCGCCAGAAGTGAAGGGGGAGTTAAAAATAAAATAAAAATCGCCTGATTTCTATACTTGGTTCTCAATGTGTAGCCAAAATATTGAAAGATGATTAAAGATTTTGCACTTCATATTCGGTTGACCCCATAGCCAAATTTGGCTAAATCTTGCTAGAGATGATCACCATTTTTTTTACCATCTTTCTATGGATGATAGTCACTTTTGGCTATAAACAAATTTTCTTTAAAAAAAACACTGTTTAAAATTGGGCCTAGGCAAGCCACTCAGAGAAGAAGCCTCAAATTAGGGTTCGCAGGGTTTTAGGGTTGCCATCGGCTTTCTTCACCATCCTCCTCTTAAGGACCCATCACACCTGGAGTTTAGGGGAAGGCCTCCTCCCTAGGCTCTCCCTAGGGCCTCCCATAACTTGAGGGTGATAGCCTTGAAGGGTGGCACAAGAGTGTAGGCCTGAAAATTAGGGCAGCCTCCATAGTGGGACCAGCCTTCCTTAGAGTAAAGCACCAAACATGATGTTCTTGCTTGGAGATGGTTGGTGGTTCCCTTCGTTTTCTTGTGACAAAAAATGTTTTTTTAAAAAAAATTTGTCATAGTCATTTTTGTTCTATTTTCACTTGCAAGTTTTTTGTTTTCTTCACTTTCAAGCTTTTACAAATTTTTGTAACAAGTTGTGCTTCACAATTTGTGAGGTTCTTCCTAAGTTTATGAATTTGCAAAATTGATTGATTGTATTTTTTTGTTTCTTTGCTTCAAGGGCTTTGTTTTTTATTTGTGAAGTTCTTGGTTTTTGCAAAGTTCTATGCATTGTTGAGTACCATGACTTGTGCAAGAGTTGTTGGCTTATAACTACCATGGCATTCTCGGGTTCCTAGTGCACCTTTCTCATCATGTTTTTTTGTTTCAAGGGTTTTTTTTGTTTGTTGATTTTTTTATTGCTACAAGGTTCTATGTTGTTGAGCACTACAACTTGTGTGAACATTGTTGCAACATTCTCGAACTTAACATGTTTATATGTTCTTGCAACATGAGCAAGCTATTTTGTAAAAAAGAGCTTTATAGAAAATAAGGAAGATGGAGAAAAGGTTTGAGCAAAAGGGAATGAGGTTAATTTTTTAAGTGTTAGTTTACCATTGAGTTAGAGGACCTATTTCAAGGTTGTTACATAACACATTTTTTTCAATGCAAAATTTTCAAATTTTGAAGATTTAGTGTTAAGTTACCATCTATTTGACATTAGGCTAACATTGCTTGCCATGTAAAGTGTCACCTCACTTTTAGTGCTACATAACAGCACATTGCAATATTCGAATTTGTAATACGGTTTGGTAAATTTGTGAAAGTTTTAAAAGACTAATGGAAATGCTAGAAAAGGACCATTATTTCAATGTTCAATAGATTAAAATTGTGTGTAGACTAGAAGATTCTTTTTTCAAGCCCTAATATTCCTAGATTTGTTAGTTTGAATTTTTTTCTTAATTACCTTGAGTGAACTAACAATCAAATCTATAGTAGCTATTTGAAGAAGTATTTTAAAACTCAAGATTAATCCTTAATTTGAAAAATTAACTAGAGTATTTCAAAATAAGAAACAAGGCCATCAAAAACACCCAAATGAACATGGTCAAAATAATCATAGGATTAAAACACATAATGAACATGGTGATAACAAAAAACAAGGACAAATCAAATGTCAACCATACCTATCTTCCACTAACGGTACTTCAAAATAAACTCAATGTTTGAATATTCCAAGGAAAATCAAGGCCAAAATGATAATTGATTACTATTGAGTTTTAGACTAGATTCTCAAATACTACTTTAATTTTCTAGTTCCCATCGAGGAGTAACATTATTTGGATATGACTAACATTATTTGCACCTTGCATGTTTGGTAGACCACACCACGCTTAAAACTCTTCCATGGCAACTACCATTGCACCTTTTTCAAACTAACTATTTAAATTATTGTAAAAATCATTGATAACAAAAACAAACTTATGCAAACCAAATGAAATAGTTGATTAGATTTCCTATTCCAAAATGTTCACTACAAGGCTTCCATTGTTAATATAATAAGCAAAGATGCAAGATTTAACAAGCAAATGGAAAACAATATAAAAGCTCATAATCTACTAATTGAACCTACTAAATAATAATAATTAAAAACTTTAGTACATATGTCATATTTTTTCTAATACCATGGATTAATCTATACCATACATTAAATATATTTTGGTTTTTAGAATAAAAATATATTTATTATAGAATTAATTAAATTATATTTTTTCCCAACAACCAATATATGGGTCCCTATATATTTATACTAGTGTATTTTGCAAATTCAAAAAGGAGTGTCCCCCCCATGAATTAACACCATCAACCAACTTATGAATTGCACAACAAACCCATAAATTATTTTTTAATAGTTGGTGTCTTGTTTCTTTATGGTAAATTTCAATTCATTTGCAATATTGAACAAAGAAAACTTGGTCATTCAAAAATTCTCCACCCACCTCTCTTCATCAAACACCATCAAAAGAAACTTGGAAAACCAAGTGGTCATCCTAGGTGTTTAGTTATACTTTCTACAAGTTTATTACCCCCTATGTATGGTTCTTTGCATTCTTGCTCCTCACATCAACCTTAGTCCCACCTAAGTACCAAATTCAAATCACATTCAAATGAACCAAATGGTGTTACTCAATCCAAGGACTAGGTCCTTTTGGCCCAAAATAACTTTTTCAACAAAAGGAATTTTTGAGTGAAATGTTTTGCAACTTGTTAAAACATGTTGAGGATTGTCACAAAACCTTACCCTTTGTGTGATAATTAACATTTAAAAAAGATTGATTTTTGAAAATGTGCTATTAATTTCAATGTTTCATTTGAAATTTTGCAATATTTCAAATCAAACTAATATGTGTTCACTACTTTGAATGGTTCAATTTCTCTTATTATAACTTACAAAAAAAATTGTACATCAATTACCTTAGACCTCATTGACATGTGGGAAAGGACTATTGAAATTTATAAATCTTGAAAACTCAAATGTATTGTTTGAAAATTCAAATCAAGCATTTGTTTTCAAATAGTGAGTTTTTTTTTGTGTGAGTTGTACTTTTCCTATGACCACTTAAAAACAATTTACCATCAACAAGTCAATTCTAAGGAAATTGAAGGACCCTTTACAAAATGGGCATTATTTGATGCAATAGTGCACATTTTCAAAAGTCCTTAACTCAAACCAAAACTTGAAATTGAATTAAATGAAAATTGAATTCAAATTTCCCAACATTCATGTTAATCATTCAACACAATTTGTTATGATTATCATAATTTTAAAATGGTAATAATGAATGTATTTATAATTATTTACAATTTTAACTAGGATTTTAACATGGCTTTTGGGGTTTTTGCAAGTTAAGGTGGACAAATTTTACAAAAAATTTAAATCTTTGATACTATTATAGTACCTTGCTGGATTTGGCACACAAATGCTAAATAATTAATTTAACTTAAGTTTTTGGTTCAACACTTGGGATTTTAATTCTGAAAATTTTGATACTAAAAGAGTAAATGTATTGTAAAATACACCCATTTCAAACAATGTGAACTATTTCAATAGTCAAGGGGACCTTTGTTTAGTATCTCCTTTCAAGACGACTGGGGATTAAACTTTTACACCTTAAACATTTTTTTCAAAAATTCAACAAATTAAAAACAATTTAATTCATGCCAAAACTACCAAGGTATTATGGTAATCACTATGTATTTATTTATAGGCCAAAAATTTTAAGTCGTGAATTTTGTAAAAAGATTCATCTTTTCCAAAAAAACAATGAATGGTGACCATGTAGTATAGCCTAAATTACAATTTTTTGAAAAAAAATCTTTTATTTTGCAAAATCATGACATGAGGGTCTTTGCCATTTTCACTAATTTAAGGTGTCATTAAAACTTTCATATGATGTTGAAGTGGTTTTGAGGACTTCATGATTTTAAATTGCAAACCACATTTATGATTTTTAAAGAAAAAATGGTGTTATTTCAATATAATCCGTGATTATAATGAATCCATTTCCAACTCTTATAATGATTATGACACAAAACTTCTACGTGTTTGAAATTCACCTATTTGATGTAATTTTTTTGTTTTCAAATAATTCCACTTTTGTACCACACTAAATTATATAAGAATTATATGAATGAATATTTTTTCATAACATTAAAAAAACATTTTACATGAAACACATTCCAATATATAAAGGTGTAGGGAAAATGACAAAATGATATCCATTTATGGACAATTTAGTTTACAAATGCCCTCTAACTTATTTGACTATGACCACATCCACCATGTACTTGGTTGAATACAACAATATTCTTGCAATACACCTTTTGTCATTCAACTATCATCTTGAACTTTGCCATTCTAGAGGAAACACACCACCTTGCTCCATTATATTATCATTTGGGCTCCGCACTATTGCACACTACCAATGGCGTTCAACTAGGTGGTTATATATTTGGGGAATGGAGATGTTTTTTATTGTTTATGTTACGGAGATGCAATCACGTTCCTGGGACATTTGTTGCATGACATTTGCATATGTATATAACAAATATTCAACATTCATTATTTTAATTAATATTTGTATGGTATCATGATTGACTCTTAGATGTGAAACTAAGATTTTCACTCCAAGCTATGACTTAAAAACTCTTAGACAAGGTCTATCCATGAATGTCAATGTGTGTGGCAAGACTTTAACACACCCATCATAAATTGCAATGTTCTGGGCTAAAAATGTAAATTCATTCCTTGGTTGTTTCATTTATCAGCCAAATATCATGCAAAGGGTCATCATCAGAGGTTTTCATATTTTGAAAATCACACTAAGGGTTGTTTGAAAGGCATATAATTTTTTTCCCCTTACAATCCAAAATTGCTAGATGAGAAAATTAGATCACAAATAAATAAAACATGCTTGCATTTTAAGTTCTTGAACAAATTTCCCTATAAAAGGTCCATCTATCATTTTATTTTTTCTAATTCCTTAAATGCATGTGGTGATAATACACAAAGGTACTACTATTATTTTAATCTAAGTCTATACATGCACAACCTAAAGCTTATTTGAATTGAAACATGTTTATAGTCCAAATAACCAACCAATACAAACCTATTGAATCAACCCATGATATGCACCAACAAGGTCACGATGAGTACCTAAAATTAGTTACAACTATTTCTTTTTCCTTGGGGATTTCTTGAATGTTTCTAGATTCTTCCTAATGTGCCTATAATAAACAAAAATAAAAGGTTAATGATTGAACCCGTGATCTCAAACATTGACCAAAGCTAAAATACTCATAATTCTTAATGTTTACATCTTCAATCTTATCGATGCAAGACATGTTCTTAGGGAGTTTTGGTTTATTGAAACATTAATCATTAATGATGTATAAAGGAAATAATGTAAAAACGTTTTTCAAGTGCTTGTATTAAAGAAAATTTGGCTTTAAGCATAGCCAAACCTTTTGCTTTTCCACTATTTTCCTCTCTTGCACTTGCAAGTCATCTTTTTGTGAGATGACCTCAACCAACTACTTTTGTTTCACTAGTTCATCCTCTGGTCTTGTCTTTTTCTTCTTCGCCATACAAAGCTCATGTTCACAGTTTTGACATCACCTTTTACATGCATGGCATTGAAGGATAATGATTCTCTAGGTGATACTTTTCAATATAATACAATATTGATTTTAGTGCTACATCATTTTGTTATAATACCCAAAAAAATACATCATAAGAAAATGTAAACTAAGAAACATGTCATCATCAAACATTTGTTTCTTGTCCCATTTTTTGACTTGAAAAGAAAAAAAACATGTAATTACATAACAATTATTATTGGTATTCTCATTACCTGTGAAACCATTGAATTGTTTCCAATCTTCAAGATGGATTGTGCTATTTTGTGAGCTTCCTTCAAATAAGTCTTAAGCAAAAGGGCACGCTAAATGTGATTCATTATCCCAAATGCATGGGCAAATGAAAGTGCCTCAATATGTTTGCCCTTTTTGGCCAACCTATCCACCACATTTGTAGTGGATAGAGGATGAAAAAGGATCACATACTACAAAGTTATACCATGCACCAAAAAATAACTTTCTTCAACACTAATAGTACAACTGAATCATGGACATTAATGACACTAATGATGGGTTCCCAATAGTGGTAGTTCCATCTTACCTTCAGGCTAATGGGAAAATACAAAAAATGGAGCACAAGTAGGAAAAGAAAATAAAACCATTAAATTGTGGTGGGTTCATGTTACAAGATTGCATAAGCTCTTGGACCTTCTCATTATTCACAAATGTTTTCCAAATGGTTAGGTCTCTAGCTAGTGATACAATTGTTGCCTACATCTTAAACGTTGATAGAATTCAAATCTAGCTTACCACACATCCTCCTTCTATATAAGCAAGTAAATACCAATGTTAAAGGAAAATTAGGTTTGTTCTTCTTTGTAAACTAGCTTTAACATCACACCTAAATAACATCAAAATTATTAATAAGCTCTAAAAAATCCCTTTACCAATTTTCAAGCTTACCACACCTCAACTACAATTGATCAACTTATTAAAGCATTTATGATGGCCCCTTTGACAGAAAACAATTTAACTCCAAAACCTCTAAAGGGCACAATGAATTCATAAAATGCATTATATTACAAATTAACACTTGAACATTAAGATCATGTTGGAACAAATCCACACACCAAGTAACCACATTGTTACCCTCGTGGCTTGTTACATGTTATAACTGGTTTGCAAAAGGGCTTCCTTTTTGGATCATAATAGTAATCCATTTTTGCACATTATAGCACCTTTCATTAGAAACCAACATGTTAACAAACTCCACCTCTAAGATTGGCCCCTTGTTGATGTTTAGGCCCAAGGTTTTGGAAGAAGGTGATCTCAATTTAGCACTAGGCAAAAATTGACACTAATAGATTTAGCAAATACATTTGATGACATGTGTGTCCATAAATCTTTTGGATTCACCAACTTCATTCACCAACCATTAAGAGAAATAACCATTATTCTGTGAACATGTCTATTTAATTCACCAAACAAAGCCAATAGCATACAAATTGCAAATAACCTCACATACTAAATATCCATAGTTCACAACCATAAAACCATTATTGTGCAGCCACATGTTTAGTTGTTTTACACAACAACACACAAGTGTCATTTTGCCACCACCTCCATTATAGCAGTGGTTGCAATTCAACTATTGGTATGTAATACCACCTAGACAACTTTAAATACACTAAAAGATTAGGGATTAAATGTTTTCATGCCATGTATGGGAACGTACATATTTTAGTGCATAATAGGTTTCATTGTTTATTACCTCCATCATGGAATTCTAAGGCCAGGTCTAGCACTTTGTGCCAAGAATCCCTCTAGCCTCCTTTAAGCGGATTCTAAAAACAATGGGCAACACTCCCAACACTCCATTATTAGAGGCTAACAGTTGTGGTCATAATATTAAAAAATTCCTTTGTTGGGTTTTGCATCACCTTAACACCTTTGGACATCCTCTTATAACCAATGTATACCCCTCCATGACAATGTAATGACATCATCTTTACAAATAAACTAGTACAAGTAAAACAACAAACCATTACCAATAAACAACCCACTAAATGTTTTCCTATACACAACTGAAAGATAACAACCATTCAAGAAAGTCAATCAAGAGACAAAATTACTTCTTGATGAAATTTGTTTGTAGTTTTCATGTAGCCTCCTAACACATTAGTCATAGTTGCTACTACCAAACCTACACCCCAAACCAAAATGTAAATCTCAAACAAATAAAACACCAAAGCCTAGTTGAAAATCTAGACCTTCAAACTCTTGGAAAGGTTTGCCAACAATTCTACAACCCTAAATTCATCTATGATGCTTTGAGGGTAACTAAGATCCCTTGTTGTGTTAAATAACTGTGTAATCAAAGTGGGAAAATTATAAGGTGATGAACCATACCTATGACCTTGAATAAATTACAACATGGTGAAGTTCTACCTCTACTAGATTGACGACCCATGGAAAACCTCTAGAAATTTGCACTTGGAACTTGCCCTTTTCAATCATCTTTGATCTAACATAATTCGTTTTTTTATGTAAAACATGAATGATACACCTACATGTTCTAGAACTATATCTTTATCACATGTTATGCAAAAGCATGAATATGCTTGCAAATGAAGTGAAATCACTTTGCTTGATGTGCACAACATCTTCAACAACAACATGATATGTACTTAACATTATCCTTGGATTTAGTATTTCCAAAAACATTCTTCCATTGGGGGTGGGGTTACTTGAGACTTTTCAAGGCTTCTCATAGAAGTAGAACAAAGCCACAAAAAAATGCATTTATTATCAATGAATTATTTAGAAAGCTTATTAGTAATAGAAAGTCAATAGGTCAATTGTTTATTTGTGAATTTGTTTTTTTGCAATAACAATCCTCTTTGACTTATATATTCCTTTTTGTCCTAGTGATGACATTCTTCATTTTGCACATTAAAATTCTTTAAAATTCTTCATTTAGCACCTTGTCATAACATTCTTGACCCACGAATGTTTACCAAATTACACTGGTTGATCTATAAAA
>Ga0116231_10006221_pt1 | contig 22938 bp, 17 predicted proteins | sample S1TSphgellanicum_2_FD_89695 | JGI IMG/M metagenome (GOLD analysis project Ga0116231, IMG submission 89695) | Host-associated microbial communities from peat moss isolated from Minnesota, USA - S1T2_Fd - Sphagnum magellanicum MG | ecosystem: Host-associated > Plants > Peat moss > Unclassified...
AAAAAAAAAAAAAAAAAAAAATCATTTTTTGTGCAAAAAGGTTCGTTTTACATCAACGTTTGAAATCAAAAGTTGAATAAAAGTTATCTATTTATAGTCATGGACTAACAATATTTTGATAAACCTAAAATTTTAATCCATTGGAAGGGCCACCATCTTTATCCTTACTTCCACTTCACTTTAATGATGTTTGTTCTTTTCCTCTTTTACTTTTCGTGCTTTTGATATAATTGTTAGTAATGTTGTTTGCAAGACTTCATTTGCATGGTCATCATTGTTTGTTCCTTTTCATCCCATTGCCCTTGTGTTTCACTTTCAATTCACACCTTCCTTCAAACTTGAGTTGATATTTGTTTCAATGTGCTTGTAGGTAGTGCAAAACAATTTCAGTTCATCCTCATCAACATATATGACAATGTGTTTGTAGCCTTGCTTGTTGTTGCACTATGTTTATAAGTACTAACAAGTTCATTTTGAGCTTTTTGTCCTTTTTTATTTGGTCACATGTTTGAAGTTAGTATGTTTTTTTTTATGGTAAGCTATTTTGTACACCCAAATTCACCATTTAAAACTGCATCTTTTCTTTCTTTTTTGATTTGCCTCTCTCTATACATTGAAACCCACCATATTTTTTCTCACCAATTTTTCTCAGAAGAAATTTTTACTCTCTTGAATTCCTTTATCACCGCCTTTTTCTAAGTTGCACCACCTTCCATCTTTCTTGAATTAATTTATTTTTTCATCAAGTTTTCTCTCATTGCCTTTCTTTATGCTACAACTCCTTCCATCTCACTAAGGTCAATTTTTTTTTCACCAAGCCTTTTTTAAGCCTCTTTCACTACCTCTCTTTACATTGCAACTCCTTTCCATCTCATTTCAGTTTTTTTTTTTTAACTAAGTACTTTTTTAAGCTTCTTTCACCACCTCTTTTTATGTTGCAACTACCTTCCATCTCTTTCGAGTTAATTTTCTTCTCTTTAAGCCTTTCTCATTGTCTCTTTTATGTTATAACTCCCTTCCATCTCTCCTAGGTTTTTTTTACACTAGGAAGTAATACAAACATGTCCTCATTTCATTACACATTTCATTCACACTTTACCCAACATTGATTAGGAAGGGCCATGTCCCCATTACATTACACATTTTATTTTATTGGGGACATGTTTTGTAATAGTAGTGGAGTGTTTTCTTTAAACTTCTCTTTACATTATAGTTCCTTTCCATCTTTCTTGGGTTAGTTTTTTCTTATCAAATATTTTTTTTAAGCCTTTCTTGTCACTTCTCTTTACATAAGTTCCTTTCCATTCCTCTAAGGTTTTTTTTTTGTTTTACTAAATATTCTTTCTAAGCCTCTCTCAATACTTTTGTCCATGTTTTAACTCCTTTCCATCTATTTTGGATTAATTTTAGTTTCTCACCAAAAAATTTCTCACCACATTTTTTCATGTTGTAGTTCCTTTTCATCCTCCTCAAGTTAATTTTCTCATCGAATCTTCTCAAAGGATTTAGTTTCCTCTTTCATCATTTATTTCTAAATTACAGCCCCTTTCCATCTATTTGAATTAATAAATTTATTTCTAAAACCAATTCCTTTTGGATTTGTTTTGCCCCATTGATTTTGGTCTTACATTTTTCTTATTTCCAATTTTTGTTCATGGACTTTCTCAAAGTTATGGCCTTTCTTTAAGTTGCAACCTCTTTTTAAACATTCAACCTCTTTCTAAGCTACAATCTCTCTCTAAATTTTGGCCAATCTTTAAACTTTCACATCTCTTAAGTTATATTCTCAAGCTTCTAATTGGTTGACCTCCTTCTACTTGGACCTCCAAGGTTTAAATCTTAACCTGATCACATGTTTTCGTTTTGTTGTTGGTTTATTCAATGTTTACTTGTTGCAACTTTGTTACATGTCTCTTTGCATGCATTCTAGCCTTAGCCATAGCCTTGACTTCTAGATGTAGTAGTGTTGTAAAGCTTACATTGACACCTTTGTATTTAATATGATGAACTTTATAACCTACTTGAAAATTGCAACGAAATTTATCCCTCATAATTTTAATGCAATTTACAAACCAAACTTTGTTGAAGCCAACTTTTGCTTGCCTTTTAGCCATGCATTAACATATTTGTTCAATTAAAATAAGGGATTCAACTACTCTCCTTGTTTTTTTGCCTCCCTTTCCTTCCTTTTTTGTTATTTTGACTTGTTTAACTACATTTTTGTCTAGAAATTTTTGTTACATAATCTCAAAATACTTAATGGATGTGACAACATGTGATATGTTGTAATCAACTAATGGTTTTGTTGCCTCCTTGTAAGCAAATGGGGCAATGACAACAAATTTACAAAATAAAGCACCTTCAGAATTTGTCTTGTAAAATTAAGCTTTTCAGTTTATTCATGTGTAAACCCCTTTAAATTTATTATTACCTCAATGACACCCTTAAAATTATTAGTTGCTATGTGACATAATTAAAATTTCAAAAATGCACCTTTAATTAATTTATCTTTAATATGACCTCAAATATTAAACCTTAAAAATGTCCTTAACATATAAAAAATATCCCCAATGTACCCTAAATATAACTTTGATATTACTTTAATGTACAACCCTAAAGCTATACCCCTAATATGCCATATCATACCTCTAGGGGTTAGGTTCACAAATTGTGACTAATGGGACATACAAATTTATTCATGGATGAATATAATTATCAAAATCATCACAAAATTACCAAAATTTGTCAAAGTTGGTAAATAGTTGTAAAAATAGTTACAAATAACATATAGTCGCATGCAATCGCAAGTAAAGTTTTCTCTAATGTTTATCAAATATCTACCAATCATTACCTTTAAATAATGTTAAACAACAATCATAAAATGCACATGTGTTATTTTTGGATGACAAGCCACAAAAAAACACTATGAAATTACTTGAACCTTTAAAAAATGCATGTAACCAAGGCCCTCCTAGACCACTAGTAGGGTTTCAACCAGTGTTGTACTAATAAGTTTATTTTGACTTAACAGACTAATTTGGGTCTTTTAAAAATGTGAAAATTACATACTAGGCAAGCCCCAATATGTTGTTATTTTTTAATTTCCATTTACCAATCTAATAAGGTTTTTTTTATTTTCCACAAATTTGAAAGGTATGAATACCATGGTCTTTTGAAATATCTTACCACAAGAATATGAATACTAGTTTGGTAAATGTAACTTGAAAGTTACATATCATATAAATGACAAAATGTAGAATGTGATTAAATATTGCAAGACAAATCACTTACATAAATAAATCCTTTTCAATACATCCTTTCCATGCATTGCATGCATAACTTACAATTTGATTCATGCACACTGAATAATCTTGCAATTAAAAGTGAACTCTAATCCATTTTCCTCTTTTAATTCCAATAACCAAGAAATTCCAATCACCCATCACCAAATTTAAATATTTATTTTTACCAATATTCCATGCATATTTAAAGACAAAGGGCAAAGAAAACAAATTAAATCCAATCATTTCAACAAGATTAGCTATGCATAACTAGAAATCAATATTCCAAATCCTAGTACTTTCTTTTCTTCTCCAATTATAACATTGAACCACTAGTTTTTCCAAATTTTAGCAAAACTATATTGTGTTTCAAAATGTGATGAAGCTCAATCCTCTTCAAAAACACCGACCTCTATTTCACCTTCACATTCATCTTGCAACTATGATTCCCGAATGAAAAAATTTACATCATTTTTTGTAAAAGGAAAACAATAGGATTTAGCATCTAAAGGCCAATTCTTGCAGATCATGATTAAACTATGAAGATTAATCAAACCAAGCATGTAGTGCCTCAAAGCAATCAAAATTTTAACAAAGTTAAAAATTCTCTCAATTTCAATTTAAGAACTTAGGATGGCTAGAAATTATTTAGTGAAAAACCCAACTCAAGGGAACTTAGCCTCTTTCTCCGTCCAACATTTCAAAGGCAAAGAAACTTCTTATGGGGACACCACAAGGCACCGAAACAAGGATAATTTAGAACTAATCATACCTTTATTAGCTTCCTCACTAGAAGCAGGCACACCAAACAAATAACCATCATATGAACTTAATGAATCTTCATAAACTTGTGCTATCCCTTTTACAATTAAACTCTTCAAAACTTTCAACAAAAGTGGGATTAGAATTTTGATATCATACTCATCAACAATCTAATTTGTTTTCTTTCAACCAACATATTCGATCAAACATTAGAGCCCTTCAAATAAGGGTCCAACATTATGGGCATCATGTTGCGAACTTTGTCTTGGTTGAAATGAACAACAAAATCAAGAGGTGGTTTCAAAATTGAAACAACATGTGTAGTTATTCTTGCATTAAAAAATTCTAATTCATTGTCAAAATCACCACATTGTAAAGGTGGTGTAACAACTGCCCTTCACATGTACTTTGCTTGTAACTTCAAAGAACTTTGCATTGTTGCAACCAAAACATCAAACAATAACCAATATTAGCTAGTTTGGTTTAAAACACACTTCTACATCATTGAAGTCAAAGTTTTTGTAACAGCACAAGCGATGGCCCAAGTCAAGCCACTTGGTACGCACATTTGGAGTTGTAATGATTGTCGACGATAATAGATGTGTAACTATTGCACCAACATATTCAAGCGTTTCTTGAAATAAAACAACCTTGGAAGCAACATGTGTTTTCGTAGGCATTTTCAACTTCTATGAAGGTAAACCCACTTCAACATAATCTTTCTCCCATTCTTGGTGTCCTTTGCTAGATTTCTTGGTCCACATTATGGTCTTTTGTAAAGTTGCTTGAACATCTTTCAACAAAACCTCTTTCATGGCCATGCACACCTTTTGTTCACTTATTGGATATTGACAACACTTTGACATCAAATGCCTAGAAACAAGTTCTTGCAAAAGGTTTTGACACGTCTAAAAACCCACAATTAGCCACAAAAGTTAATGCATTCTTAAATGTCCCCAAATTCAAATTGTCATATTTGACATATGAATCAACTTTGTCAACTCAAATTTTCACAATAATGGTTTCACTATTTCTGACAAAACAACACCAAAAATGTTTGGCACTTCAAACAAACCTATTGTGACATGATTAAGAACCCAATAATCATCTATGAAGTTCACTACTAATGCAAAGGTATCAAAGATGACATGAGACATCCACAACTCAAAAATGATGCTCACAAATGAATAAGTAACAATTATAGGAAACATAAAACACTCCGTGATTTTTGCTAGCATTTTGGGGATGTGCTCTTGCACAAGGTTTTGCGAAATGGAAACATAAATTTTGGGTCACAATGCATAACACAAGTTATCGCAACCATGAACTTTCAACAATTGATAGTGCAATGTAACCCTTCACAATCAATAAAATTAAATATTCAACCAATCAGGTTTGTGCCACATCATCATTTTTGAAAGGTATTTTTGTTCCAAAAAAAGTTGTGATTGAAGACAGTGGGACCACTTTTTGTTTCTTTGTTTTCTATTGGCCACCTGCTTCACTTACCTTTGATTGAACTTTGTAACGTTCGAAGTCTATGGGGTGTTCATTCAATACATGCTTCTTCGTCTTGATGATTCCATGAATTGCATTGTAATTCATGATTCCTTTTTGACATCTTGCGTTCCAAGCAATTACACTTTGTGAACTTCCTTCATTTGCAACATGGCGACAAATAACACATCACATCTTTTGTGGTTTTGTTGCATCCATGAACTCAACACCTCCTTTGTTAAGCTTAAAGAAAGTCAAAACAAAAGAGTTGCAATGATGAGGCACCCATGATTTTTGATTTGTTTCAAGAATAACATATCGGACTTGCCATTGCATGTCTCCTTCTACAACAACACTTTCCTCAATTAGATGCGTTGTGGGATCTATAATTACTTTGATAGTGTCATTCACCGATTCTATTGTCACACCTATATTTCCACCTTCAACCCCAAGATCACAAATATGTTCATAATCATTTATAGAAGTTCACATGTCCATGGCTACAATTTGATTTGTCCCATTTGCAATAGAAAAATAATAAACAATAAATTGTAAGAATACATTTTGAATCATTCAAGAGCTATACATTTCACAAATTCAAAAAATGCAAAAAAAATTATACACTGTACCTTATGATTATAAAGAATAAACAAAAATATTGTTATCTATTAACTCCAAATTATTCCCACTACATGAACTATGCCCACTATTAAAACTAATTAAAGAAGCTTTTAAGTGAAGTTTCAAACTCTTAACAAGGCCAACATAATCCAAGAACAAAAATATTGGCAAAAGTCATGTTATTGCAAAAGAAAGATCAATGTGGTAAAGGTAACAACCATGGTAAGTTCAAATATCTTATTAGGGCAAAATGTGCAAAGGCGAAGTATACTCAAAGGGTCATACTAGGCTTTACATATATCAAATATAATTATTCTTATCATTACCACATACTAGGGTATAACCTATAAGATGATCCTAAACACCCCCAAAATGACAAGAAATCTATTATCCAAAATTACCCCCCCCAAAAAAATCCCAAGGTTAAAGTCTGAAATCATAAGGTTAACCCCTACTACAAAATCTACCTACTTTGTAACCCTTCTCTTGCTAGAATGTACATACCCTAGTTCATATTCATTGTATGATAACCATGTACTAACTTGTCTTTAGCCAAATGATATATTTAGCCAACTAACCATGAAGTAACTTATCTTATGAGCTTGAACTTTCCATTTGCCTCTAATTCAAGAGTCATCTTTAGGGTTTTCATTTTAACTAGAATTTGACATCTACAGGTTGGCAATTGCATGAGAAGTGTACAATAATTATGGTGACTTTTGGAGATTATATATTTTATTTTTTTTATTTTATTTTGTTGGCAATTGTGTTCCCCAAAAACAGGGAATCACTCACCAACACTGGTATGTACTAATGTTGATCAATTATGGTGTTTTAGACTTCACCCTCATGATGCCAACATAAATTTCTTTTGGAAATGTTTTAACATAAGGATATGGATCAAAGGGTTAACACCAATTTGCTTCTCAAAAAGGTTATATATGGATATCTAAATATACTCTTCATCCAAGAATTTGATGAATTGTCATCAAATTATACCGTGATTCCTAAACTTTTTCTATTTTCCTCTTTTGAGAGGTAGCCAAATTTGGTAAGTCCTCTTGTGGATGATTTGCCAACCCAAATACCTCACAAACTTGAAAAAAAAGATCGCTGCCTGGACCCAATGTTTTTTCAGGGAATTTTTCTATGTAGCCAAAGGTCACATTCTCCCATTACTTTAAGATCACCAACTTTTGTTCACTTCTTCTCCTCTTGCTCCATGCATTTTAGTTTACTGTTTCAAGAATGAGACCCAAGGGACATGTATCAAAGCTTCAGCCATGTGCATGTGTGGGTAAATAACTCTCCCCCATTGATGTTTGTGTGTTACCTTTTGGTTACAATAAATTGATCCAATATACATTTGAAGAGAGGTCTTCCTAATAGGATTGTGTTCGGCTAAAGATGAAAACACCTCCACTACCAAGTGCCCGTCCCAACAGCATGTTGTTGTCAAGAAATGTAAGATAATATCGTAGTCCAATTGGTGCCCTACAAGAATAACATTCTAGATGTTAGAACCACCACCTATATGTATCTACTAAACTTCATTCTTAACAGCAAGTGAATTGCTCTCACAATGATCACTTTGTCACTATCAAGTGGCTTCAGCTGTTCTTAGTGTCTCCAGAAAACTGTGATCAGAAGTAGCAATTCTTTGTTAACATTGTTGAGAATTTCTTCTTATGATTTTGCTAGCTATGTGAAAGTTTCACCGCTATCTTCTACACTCCACAACATAAGGTTTCACATAGCAGTGACAGTAACAGAAGCATTTTCCTTTACAACTGCTTTAATATGATGTTTCCTTGCAAGCTTTACAATGGGTTACCTTTCGGTGCTTTGAATTTGTCGTCCAGCAAGGGGCACCCGCACATCTAAACTCCTAAGGAATTGCAATATCTGTAAAATAATAAACAGACACAAAACAGTCACTGGTAAGTTCCTGTATCAATGTATCTCAAATGCATTGCATTTCAGATTTGCATGTGTGCAGCAACCCATGTTCTTTCCAGTTTCCTTCACTTTTTCTGCACTTTCATACACTTCTGAGTTTCATTAGACTGAACTCTAAAACACAACTACAAAATTGAAAGAGATATGAGACCTTGTGTTATGACAAAAGAATAGAGTGTGGTGGATCTGTGAACCAAGCGTGTGCTCATGCTGTGACCAGAAATGCAGAAACTATTCTCGCCAAAGACAAGTCAATGAAATCTGCAAAACTCACCTGTAAGTTTAGAAATGTGCGGGGAAGAAAGGCAGGTGCAAGAAAGGCTTGCAAGTCAGCACTGATTTCAACCTCACCAACTCTTGCCTGGAATTTCATGACAACCCAATACATCAATAACAAGCACCAACCCAATTACACAGAGAAGCTTCAGAGGACCTCTAGTTGACAACCTGTTGATCGATATGTCACAGGTTGTCCCTCCAATATAGAAATTGACCTTGAAAGCATGGATAGAATTCTCATAGAGAAACCTTTGTGTTTGTTCTTGTGCAGAGCCATTGAGCACAAAAGAACATATCTCTCACAAAAGAACATGTGCTGTCTTTCTTTTCAGAAATAATTTTTTGATCTCATTGTGTATTCACAGTCTATTGCTCAAAAGGCAGTATTGTGTGAAGACAAAAAAATGTGAATGAAAATAGGGATCAAGGAAATCAGACAAACTTCTTGGAATTGAAGAACAATGCTGCGTGAACTTGCTACTGAGAATTTGGCCGTCACAATTAGTGTTGCTCCTTCATTCTCCTGTAACAAAGAAAATCCACTTCTCATGATCCAAATCATGCAAGGATTGCCCATTAAGATCATTCCACACACATATATGTATGTGGCTTTGATTGAAAAATCAAGCCAATTTCATGCAACATGGCTTCTTCTTCTGTATACAAAAACCTCTTCATTTCCAAACAAATCACATACAATATCTCTAACCCTGGAAGCTTCTTCAACATCTTTTGGAAAATCACAAGAGGAATCTCAGTACTCGTGCAAGCACAAAACACAGTAGAGAACAATGAAGATAAAAGGGATTTACAACTGATTGTTGATGCAGACATACAAGAAGGGACTCATTCACCTGTAAGAGGCCAGGAATACTCCACCGAACAATGTTTTTCACTGTCCCACCTTCAGTACTTCCACGGCACTCGAATTGCTGGTACACTTGTCCTACCTGATAGATACAACTCCCCAACTTTCAAACTCCAGGCTTTTGAAGCTCAACCCATGTTGTCTGTCTGTCAGGGAACCCTCTGAACATGTGTTAACTGTAGAAACATTCTAGCTCCAAGGTTAACCAAAACCTGAAAGCTGTGACTGCAAACCTTCTCAGAAGATCTCTTAAGATTGTTGAATAATTCTTAAGCTATTGTGAAGACCCAAAATCTAGATCAACTGTTTCCTAGCTCCTGAAGATCTGAACCCCAATCTGTTTGTAATGTGCAGCACCCAGAAGCATGATCTGTGCAGTACCTCAGGCAATTGCATGAGGAAAAATCCCTCTTAAACTTTGTTTCTGAGAAACTGAAGGAAGTGAGAGAGATATGTCAAGAGAGTGAGAGACAGACAGACAGAAAGGTGTGGGGATGTGAGTGAAAAACCTTAAGGAATGGGAGTTGAGAGGCCTGTAAGAGGGAGATGACATCAGGGGCAGTAGTGTACTGAAGGAGCCAAGTCCCATCAAGGTGCTCAAGCTTTAAAGGCAACCCTGCATCAAACTTCTCCAACTCCACCTGCCTTCCCCTTATCCCTCATCAGCTTGCTTCTTCAGCTTCAAAACAGATGTCTGCTTTGTTGTCAGAAGAAAAACTGTTCAAGAATATGACAGACAAAATGGCTTGCTTGGCAATGGATGATGCAACCAGATAAATGGGCCAGAAAATTTGTTGATAATCAGAAGAACAGTTGCTCTTCAACAAGGATCATGTGGAACAGAAACAAGAGTTTGTGTTTTTTTAGCATTGCATTGCATTGCAGCATACCATAGCTTCTTCGATGATGGCACGTTTCTCAATCAAGGCACTGGAGCCCCGGTCTGTATCCAAAACTGATTGCAGAAGCTCCATTTTAGCTCTCTCAATCATCTCTTGATTCATCAGTGCTCTTCCTCTTCCCTACATCCATTGCAATCCTCAAAGTGCTCATCATTATATCTATGCTCAAATGCACAAATCTCACTCAAATCTCTCTGTGCAAGGGATCATCACCAATGCACAAATCTCTCTCAAATCTCACCCTTCAAGGATGATCAACCAATGCATAAATCTGTCAAATCTCTCTTCAGGGAGCATCATCACCCCATACACAAATCTCACAAATCTCATTCAAGGATCATCATCAGGAATGCACAAAGCTGTCTCTCTCTTTTTAAGGAGCATCTTCTTCCCATACCCGTGATGATGCCTTGCACCCGCCCAACCACCCACCCAAGAATCACAAGATACTTCGCACCACCCAGAGGCAAGAGATGAAGAGAGAGAGAGACACTGAGTATCTATCACTGGAAAGAATGCTGCAAGGAGCAAAAAAAATGTACCTCTGCTGCAACTGTGGCTGATGAGGAAGCCAAAATCCTCCACGACTTTTTTGGTTTCTTGGAACATCCGGCAAGATTCTTGCAAGATTGATGGCACTGATCACCAGAGAAGGATTTTCTTCCTTCTGTTTTCCTGCCTGAAATCCTCCTCTCTCCAACACCTGCATCCGCATTTGCATCCCAAAATCAGGCGTACAGACAGAGAGAAGTGTGGAAGAAATTATCTCTCCTCCAAAAATCTCCGTCACCCATGACAAGAAGAGAGCTCAAAGGGTTCTGAAGTTTTGAGAACTGCACCATCTTCCGTGCTTGCAGTAGCAATCCGTGACCCGGAAACGAAGGCCAGAGATTGAGAGCTTCGGGAGAAATGGGTGCTCGATTTCGAATTGCAGTAGCAGCAGATGATGCTGCTGTAACAACTCTGCTGCTCTCGACCAATCATACGAACTGTTTGCTGCTGCTGCTGCTGCAGTAGTAGGTCAGAGCAAGCTCCCAGCATCGAAACAGCCATCCTTGCTCTTCTTCTTCTTCTTCTTCTCTTCCACGCTCCTCACGAGCTTTGCTGCTTCTTCTGACATTAAACCCTAAACCGAAAACCGTATTGTGGCGATTCTTGACTTCCTTATGCACGATCACAGAAGAAGAGCAGCTCCTGCTACAACAAGAAACAGCTGCTCTGTGAAGAAGCGCCACCCATCACAGGACAAAGGCTGAAACGTGCGGTTCTCATGGTCTCGATCCAGCAGAGTTGGCAGCAATGGGTTTTGTTTCCTGCTAGGTTGATGGATGATCTGTTGGGCATCTGTGATGATGGCTGTCTTGATGAGACAGAGGGGATCTTGCAGAGGATCTGGTCCAAGAAGAGGAGAAGGATGCCTTGTGAGCCTGCTGCCGTGGGTTTATGGTATGAAGGGACCTTGCTTGCAGATTGCAGCAGATTCATTGCAATGGAATTGACGGCAAAAACATATTTGCAAAACAAAACTCTAGAAATCAGAACTGAATGCTGTCTTGATGAGACAGAGGGGATCTTGCAGAGGATCTGGTCCAAGAAGAGCCTTGTGAGCTTGATGCTGTGTGATATGGTATGAGGACCTTGCTTGCAGTTTGCAGATTTCATTGCTATGGAATATGATGACAAAAACATGTTGCACAACAAGCTCTAGAACTCGGAACCCAGAAGTGAATGTTTGTGGGTATGTGGGTATGTGCCACATACATTAAATGCATATATCTTGTATGATGACATTGTGGAGGACTGAGAAAAGAGATTCTCACATGTGTGTTACCATAGCAAGAAGCTGAGTATTGCCATTTGGGCTTCATCATCAACAATCACATCTCCTGCTACTCTAGACTTTTCAAGAATCTCTTCGGTGTGCAGTGGTGACTTCTACACTTCCCACCAAAATTCATTTGCAAAGGATTGTTCGAAGAGCAACAAATTGCAAGAAACTCATTGCAAAGGATTCTTATGTTTGTGTATTCCCATAGCAAGAAGCTATGTCATCGTACAATTGGGGTCATCAACAACACACTTCTTGGTACTATTACTTCCCATTCTGCAATTTTCAAGAGTCCCCAAGTGTTCAGTGGTGATTTCTGCACTGCAAAGGATTGCAAAGGATTTGTTGGAAGAGCAAGCAATTATTGCAATTATGTGGATTGACATGGCAATAGCTTGTGTACCATTTTTGAGAAGTTTTTTGTTCTTGCAGAGATCGCACTGATGACTAAAACCATGTGTTCTAAAGACCCATTTTGCTTCATTTGATGCTCGAGACAAAAACATGTTGATTGAATGTAGTGTTACCAAACTGAGAATGGTTCTAATCTGTGTTTGATGAATAATAGTGATCCAAGCATTGCAACATCGTATAGCAACCTCTCTTTATGCAAGTAGACAAAAGTTTTTGTTGTTGTTATAAGACCTGCTATAGATGGTACCTCTTGAACCTTGAGCTTGTTACTTTTCCGTTGATTTGATGTTGTTATATTTTACCTTAGGTTTGTGGGTTGAGAACTCACGACAATCTTGGGAACCCTGACAATGTTCACAATTCCATCTTGTTTAACAATGTCCTTTGATCTTAATGATATCTTGCGATGACATTTTGATTTGCGAGGTGTATGGATACTTTATTTGTGCACGATCGTAGTATTGATTGTGATACATGACAAACTTCTTAATTGTTCAAGCATGATTTGTCTCTCCACAATATTCAAACTCATTGGAGCTTCCTTGCTAGCTAGATGATTGACAAACCTTATCCCCTTCTTTGATTGTTGTTGCATTGCACTTGTCCATCGTGGGATAATTGGAATTTTGTGGATGCAAAGTGATTAGTACAACATTTAGGAGGTGCTACAACAAATTTTTGTATTAAACTTGGGGTATGAGGAATTGGTACACTATCTTGTGAAATGATAGGGTTGTTTCAATTCCGTCCAAATTGTTTTTAATGTTTGCATTTTGCACTAAAAATTTGAACATGTGGAATAAGTAGTTTGAAATTCGAAACTTAAGGTTTTCATGATATAACTACTACAACCATGGTCCCATGAAGGCACAATATGATGGTGATGATGGTGATAACAATGATGATGAATATTCATGATCAGAAATCTAGGCTTGCTAACAAATCATTGAAATATCCAAGAAAAATGATTAATCATTAGAACATGGCTAAAGAATTGGATTTGACAAATCATCACCATCATTGTTAATGGAAATGTGTAGTGACATTATTAGTTAATATGGAGGATGAAAGCATCATTTCCATATTTCAAATGTGAAATTTGACATGTCCTTTGTTGTTCACAAAATAATATCACATCACTATCGATTTTTACATTATGATGCACACAATAGTTTGTTTTAGCAACAACCAAAGCTTTAACTAAGGGAAAGGTTCTTCAATTTTCGCAACAATACATGAAATGAAGGTATCACAAATTGCTTGGAGGTGTTAGAATAATTTCTTCACACTTCAACACTTGGGTAGAATTCTAACAAGTAACATAACCAAATTATGATTCATGCACTAATTGTTTCACACAATTCACCCAACTAGCAACTACTACCATTAATCACCATAGCTTCCAACATTATAAGACCTAAATGTTTGTCCTTTTCGTGTAAGCATGAATGAATCCAAGCTCTTTGGACATGTCCCTAGGTGATTGATATAAACTCCTTTACTCAAATTATCTTTGTCAATTAGAATAATTGTTAAAAACAAAACTTTTAAAGCAAATTTGACATGTATTACATGTTATTGCCAAGTTTCCTTATTTTGACAATGTCTTCAATGAAAAGAATAAGCTTATGTTGGTGATTTGATAAGGCTCTGTAATTGTTGCAAAGGTCCATTGAAATTAACATAGATTTCAAAACAATGGGGCAAATTAAGGTGGACAATAAGGTATTTGGTTCTCATCAAAGAATGTCGAAATGAAAACTGAGGATGACAAGATCAAATTATTGAGACCTCCCTAGTTATTGTTGAAGTTTGCTTTGGACTGAATGTTCAAGTTGGATAATTAAAAAAGAAAATAGGCAATATTAATAACTTAGGATTGTTTTCTGTTTTTTTGAAGTTTAGTCTTGCCCCTTGGTAACTTTGGAAGAACTCAAGAGAAAAAGGGTTTTTCTTCTTTGTCAAAAAGGATGAAAAAAAACAAAGTGGAGGGGAGGGGATGGAGGGGAGAAGAGCTCTGCCGGTATGGCAAAGCCATACTAAGGGCGTAGCTAGGGGGCCAAATAAATAGGGTCAATAAGGACAACAAAATTGAAAACAAAATTGTTGGGGAAGAATTGACAGTTCCATCAAGTCAATACAATCCATGACAAATTCACATAAGGAATATGTGTTTCAATTTTTTTGATGTTATTCTTCTTGCCACATGGGACTTTCAATGCTTTAGTTCTTGTGGATGTTCTCTATTTGTTTTCACATTTTCATATTTAATTATCATTCCAATGTTATCATTGGTCTATGGTTAAATTTGAACCTTTGTTTGAACCATAATAGTAAGTACAAGTAAAATAAAACATGATGTAAGGTGTATTTATCACATTTAAAACATCCTTAGGTTGAAGGAGATCTTTTTTGGCAACCCTAAATCTTTATTTTTATTTTTTCCATTTTTTTCTTGAATTTTCTTTCATGAAATTAAAGTTTAAGTGATTTTCATTGTGGGCATATATTATTTTCATATTTTTCAAATTTAAAAATCTTATTTATTTTGAAAGTTTTCAGACATGGTTAACTTTTAAACATAAGAAGGACAAATTTGGTTTAATCCTTTTCATAATATTTTAAAGTAAAAGCATTGGCTTCATAATATAGCATGCATGGGTTGTATTTATCACATCATGGAGTAAGGCCCATCCTTTTAATAATAGTTTTTTTCATCATTTGTTACCCATCATAAGAATTTTTGTGATATATCCAACATGATAGAAAGCTCTAAAAAGTTTTGTGCAACAATGATGTGAAAGTTAGAGAATTTTTTTGTTACTCCATAAAGTTATTGAGAAAAATCTTCCAAATAAGGGATTAAACCTTTCATTAAAGGTCTAATTAAAATTGAAATGTTAAATGAACATTAAATTTATAAATTAACTTGCATTGAATGTTAGAATTACAACCAAATTCTTTTTAACATGTTCACATGTGTTAAAAGGAATTTGGTTCTAATTGTGATATCCAAAACAAATCTTAAAGCTTGAAGTAAGCAACCTTCTTCTATTAATTTTATTGAATATCTTACTAGTCACTTAAATATTATACAATTATTTATGATACTAGTACTAAATAAAAAATATTTTTTGTAAATATTTTCTTACAATAATTAATTTGATTAAAATCAATTTACTATTAAATATTTATAATTTTTATAATTTTGTAAAAGTATTAAAAATTTAATGTAAAAATTATTGTTGTAATAATAACTATTCAATTCAATAAAATATTATAGGTTCTACATAACAATAATTTATTATAATTCAAATAATTTAATTATAATAAATACATTAATTATTTACATTATAATAAAATTACCATAAGAATTGTAAATGTTAATTTAAATTATAAATTATCAATATTATTATTAAGTGAAATTACATAGTATATAATTTTTTAATTAATTTTTAGCATTTGTAAATTTCAAGAATCAAATTTCCAAATTTTTATGCTGGAAGAATAATTATTTATTGTAATAAGTAATTATAAATAATAGATATATTATTTGACAATAATGATTATAATTACATTAATTGGTCGAACCACATTATGATTAGTGTAAAAATATTAAATATGGATTTTAGTTTTAGATTTGAAGTTCTAAATAATTTGATTATTTATATTTTTCTGGCAATTAATTTAATCACAATAATTCTATGATATTATTGTACTTGTTTTTTATCCACCTATGGATGATTGATGTATTGTCATCTTTACATATACCTTAATATGAGGCTAACATACAATAATAATTTTTTCAAACCATGCTTAATTAATCCACGAGAATAATACATATATATATATACCATTATGAATGTGTTGTACATGATGTATACATAAGGCTTACTATACATAATTGTTAGTGACCATGACGTAAAACACATGACTTACCCTATACAAAATTAGTAACATACATAATTTAATGTGTAAATAAGTATTAATTATCATTTTTTGGTCACTTTTGCAATTAATGGGCCCTATGAAGGCCTTCTAAAAGGAAAATAACATGAAAAATCATTTCATTGGAAGAATGAAAAACCTAGAAAATAGTTGCAACATAGTCATAAATGTGACCAAAAAATGCGTGATGTGATTTTTAGTCACAAATGTAACCAATGTTAGTTGTAAATGACAATTAATCGCATGTAGTCACAAATCATTTGGTTGCATTTTAGCCTTTTTCTACTAGTGACAATGTTTCTATTGATGAAAAGATCCTTTCCTTTCTTAGGCATCAAGCTCTCTTTGTCCATATATATTTTCTCATGCATTGAAATATAGAGAAAACTAGTTTTATTATGTTAATTTTTTCTCAATGTGAAATGTCTTTTAATAGGGAGCTAGGTGAAAGGTCACATCCTAACATGAATAATGTTTTCTTGGAAGTTGAATCATTTTTGCTCACCATCTATCGCAAAACCTAGGATTTGAATATTTTTGACAAATCATTAAATAACTTAATAGTTTTCAAAATCTAGTTGTTGGGGTCTTTCAAATAGAAATAACATATTTTCATCATTATGACTTTGTTGGCTTTGACAACCTCAATAAATATTTGTTTCTTAAAACCAAAACCATGCATATATACTAATGTTTGTAGAGCATGGCACAACGGTTGTTGTCATGTTTACTAAGTAGCATTTGCAATTGAGGTGTTGACATAATATGTAAGACTATTCAACATTTGTTTTTTCTTTCAACTTGTAGTCATAGTTGAAAGATAGTCTTGATGCGCATTTGCAACGAAAACATTAATCCCAATTTCAATGTCATCCATCCATGTGTGATCTATCATCCATCACTATGTTTTGTAATTGACCAAAGTAGTTGAACATGGGACACATCACCCAGAGAGGCTTGATCATAGACTATGTAAATTTCCAAGTCAACATTTTCACTAGAATTCAATTGTAGACCATGGGGGTGCTAAAAATATTCCATGAACTTCAAAATATTTGGGATTCACCTTCATTTGTCCACCAAAAGAGTAGGTGGCTCAATTTATTTGGAGATTGTGAATATTTTTTAAAATATTCAAAAAATAAAATTGAAATGTAGTTGAAGATGACGTCAAGTTGAAAGCGGGTTGGTTGAGAAAAAAGGGTTTTCTGCTAATGATACATTTGGCAATGGATGAAAGTAATTATCTTAAATTGAAACACCTTAACAAATTAAGTTCCTTGAATGCATTAAATTGGCCAATAAACGTAAGTAATTTTTATAAGTTCATACAAATTAAGCTCTCACAACTAAAACTTTTGGAATGCATTTAATTAGCCGATGTACATGTAAATCATTCTTGCAAGTTGAAACAATCACACAAATCAAGATTTTCAAGTGCATTCAATGACCAATATATGAAAGTAATTATTTCAAATTGGAACAACTTAACAAATGAAACACTTTGAATGCATTCAATTCACCCATAGATGAATGTAGTTTTTCATGATGCTTCCAAGTTGTAGAAATTTTATAAATAAACTTCTAGAGTGTATTCAATTGGCCAATAGATGAAGGTAATTTTTTCAACTTGGAATACCCTTGTGAATTAAGCGTTTGGAGTGCATTCAATTGGCCAATAGATGAAGGTAATTCTTTCAACTTGGAGCACCCATTCAAATCAAGCTCTTGGAATGCATTCAATTGGCTAATATATGAAGGTAGTTTTTTCAAGTTAAAACACCCTCGCAAATCAAGCTCTTGAAGTGCATTTAATTGGTCAATAGATGAAGGTAATTTTTTCAACTTGGAACACCCATTCAAATCAAGCTTTTGGAATGCATTCAATTGGCTAATATATGAAGGTAGTTTTTTCAAGTTAGAACACCCTCGCAAATCAAGCTCTTGAAGTGCATTTAATTGGTCAATAGATGAGGGTAATTCTTTGAAGTTTGAACACCATGACAAATCAAACTTTTAGAGTGCATTCAATTGGCCAATAGATGAAGACAATTATTTTAACTCGTAACACTATAAAAAATTAAGCTTTTGGAATGTAATCAATTTACCAATAGATGAAGGTAATTCTTTCAACTCGAAACACCCTCACAAATCAAGCTTTTAGAGTGCATTTAATTGGCCAATAGATGAAGACAGTTATTTCAAGTTCGAACACCTTCACAAATCAAGCTCTTGGAGTACATTCAATTGTTCAATAGACGAAGGTAATTCTCTCAAGTTGGAACACCTTGAGAAATCAAGCTTTTCGAGTGCATTCAATTGGCCAATAGATGAAGGTATTTCTTTCAACTTGGAACACCCATTCAAATCAAACTTTTGGATTGCACTCAATTGGCTAATAGATGAAGGTAATTTTTTTCAAATTAAAACACCCTCGCAAATCAAGCTCTTGGAGTGCATTCAATTGATCAATAGATGAAGGTAGTTCTATCAAAATCAAACACCCTCGCAAATCAAGCTCTTGGAGTGCATTCAATTGGCCAATATATGAAGGTAATTTTTTCAACTCATAACACCCTGACAAATCAAGCTTTTGAAATGCATTTAATCGACCAATAAATCAAGGTAATTCTTTCAAGTTAGAACACCCTCACAAATAAAGCTTTTGGAGTGCATTCAATTGGCCAATAGATGAAGGTAATTCTTTCAACTCAGAACACCCATTCAAATCAAGCTTTTGGAGTGCATTCAATTGGCCAATAAATGAAAGTAATTTTTTCAATTTGGAACACCATGACAAATCAAGCTTTTGGAGTGCATTCAATTGGCCAACAGATGAAGATAATTCTTTCAATTCGGAACACCCATTCAAATCAAGCTATTGGAGTGCATTCAATCGACCAATAAATGAAGGTAATTCTTTCAAGTTAGAACACCCTTGCAAATAAAACTTTTGGAGTGCATTCAATTGGCCAATAGATGAAGGTAATTCTTTCAACTCGGAACACCCTCACAAATCAAGCTTTTGGAGTGCATTCAATTGGCCAATAGATGAAGGTAATTCTTCCGAGTAGTAACACCCATTGAAATGAAGCTCTTGGAGTGCATTCAATTGGCCAATAGATGAAGGTAATTCTTCCAACTCGGAACACCATGACAAATCAAGCTTTTGGAGTGCATTCAATTGGCCAATAGATGAAGGTAATTCTTTCAACTTGGAACACCCATTCAAATGAAGCTCTTGGAATGCCTTCAATTGGTCAATAAATGAAGGTAATTCCTTCAACTCGAAACACCCATTCAAATGAAGCTCTTGGAATGCCTTCAATTGGTCAATAAATGAAGGTAATTCCTTCAACTCGAAACACCCATTCAAATCAAACTCTAAGAGTGCATTCAATTGGCCAATAGATGAAGGTATTTCTTTCAATTCAGAACACCCATTCCAATGAAGTTTTTGGAGTGCATTTAATTGGCTAACAGATGAAGGTATTTCTATCAAAATCAAACACCCTGGCAAATCAAACTCTTGGAGTACATTCAATTGGCCAATAGATGAAGGTAATTCTTTCAATTCGGAACACCCATTCAAATCAAGCTCTTGGAGTGCATTCAATTGGCCAATAGATGAAGGTAATTTTTTCAACTCATAACACCATGACAAATCAAGCTTTTGGAGTGCATTCAGTCCGCCAATAGATGAAGGCAATTCTTTCAACTCGAAACACCCCGAGAAATCAAGCTTTTGGAGTGCATTTAATTGGCCAATAGATGAAAGTAATTCTTTCAACTCGGAACACCCTCACAAATCAAGCTTTTGGAGTGCATTTGATTGGTCAATAGATGAAGGCAGTTCTTTCATGTTTGAACACCTTCACAAATGAAGCATTTGGAGTGCATTTAATTGCTCAATAGATGAAGGTAATTCCTTCAAGTTGGAACACCCTGAGAAATAAAGCTCTTTGAGTGCATTCAATTGGCCAATAGATGAAGGTAATTCTTTCAATTCGGAACACCCATACAAATCAAGCTCTTGGAGTGCATTCAATTGGCCAATAGATGAAGGTAGTTCTGTCAAAATCAAACACCCAGCTTGCAAATCAAGCTCTTGGAGTACATTTAATTGGCCAATAGATGAAGGTAATTCTTTCAATTCGGAACACCGTGACAAATCAAGCTTTTGGAGTGCATTCAATTGGCCAATAGATGAAGGTAATTCTTTCAACTTGGAACACCCATTCAAATCAAGCTCTTGGAGTGCATTCAATTGGCCAATAGATGAAGGTAATTCTTTCAACTCGGAACACCTTGACAAATCAAGCTTTTGGAGTGCATTCAGTCGGCCAATAGATGAAGGCAATTCTTTCAACTCGAAACACCCCGACAAATCAAACTTTTGGAGTGCATTCAATTGGCCAATAGATGAAGGTATTTCTTTCAACTCGGAACACCCATTCAAATGAAGCTTTCGGAGTTTATTCAATTGGCCAATAGATGAAGATAATTCTTTCAATTCACAACACCCATTCAAATGAAGCTCTCGAAGTGCATTTAATTGGCCAATAGATGAAGGTAATTCTTTCAACTTGGAACACCATGACAAATGAAGCTTTCGGAGTTTATTCAATTGGCCAATAGATGAAGATAATTCTTTCAATTCAGAACACCCATTCAAATGAAGCTCTCGAAGTGCATTTAATTGGCCAATAGATGAAGGTAATTCTTTCAACTTGGAACACCATGACAAATCAAGCTTTTGGAGTGCATTCAATTGCCCAATAGATGAAGGTATTTCTTTCAACTCGGAATACCCATTCAAATGAAACTCTTGGAGTGCATTCAATTGGCCAATAGATGAAGGTAATTCTTTCAACTCAGAACACCATGACAAATCAAGCTTTTGGAGTGCATTCAATTGGCCAATAGATGAAGGTAATTCTTCCAAGTAGTAACACCCATTGAAATGAAGCTCTTGGAGTGCATTTAGTCGGCCAATAGATGAAGGTAATTCTTTCAACTTGGAACATCGTGACAAATCAAGCTTTTGGAGTGCATTCAATTGGCCAACAGATGAAGGTAATTCTTTCAACTCGGAACACCCATTCAAATCAAACTTTTGGAGTGCATTCAATTGGCCAATAGATAAAGGTAATTCTTTCAATTCTGAACACCATGACAAATTAAGCTTTTGGAGTGCAATCAATTGGCTAATAGATGAAGGTAATTCTTTCAACTTGGACCACCCATTCAAATCAAGCTTTTGGAGTGCATTCAGTCCACCAATAGATGAAGGTAATTCTTTCAACTCGGAACACCATGACAAATCAAGCTTTTGGAGTGCATTCAATTGGCCAATAGATGAAGGTAATTCTTTCAACTTGGAACACCTTGACAAATCAAGCTTTTGGAGTGCATTCAATTGGCCAATAGATGAAGGTATTTCTTTCAATTCAGAACACCCATTCAAATGAAGTTCTAGGAGTGCATTCAATTGGCCAATAGATGAAGGTAATTCTTTCAATTCAGAACACCCATTCAAATGAAGCTCTTTGAGTGCATTCAATTGGCCAATAGATGAAGGTAATTCTTTCAACTCGTAACACCCATTCAAATGAAGCTCTAGGAGTGCATTCAATTGGCCAATAGATGAAGGTATTTCTTTCAACTCGGAACACCCATTCAAATCAAGCTCTTGGAGTGCATTCAATTGGCGAATAGATGAAGGTAATTCTTTCAACTCGGAACACCGTGACAAATCAAGCTTTTGGAGTGCATTCAATTGGCCAATAGATGAAGGTAATTCTTCCAAGTAGTAACACCCATTCAAATGAAGCTCTTGGAGTGCATTCAATCGGCCAATAGATGAAGGTAATTCTTTCAATTCAGAACACCGTGACAAATCAAGTTTTTGGAGTGCATTCAATTGGCCAATAGATGAAGGTAATTCTTTCAACTCGAAACAACATGATAACTCAAGCTTTTGGAGTGCATTCAATTGGCCAATAGATGAAGGTAATTCTTCCAAGTAGTAACACCCATTGAAATGAAGCTCTTGGAGTGCATTCAGTCGGCGAATAGATGAAGGTAATTCTTTCAACTTGGAACACCGTGACAAATCAAGCTTTTGGAGTGCATTCAATTGGCCAATAGATGAAGGTAATTTTTTCAAGTTCTTACACCTATTCAAATGAAGCTCTTGGAGTGCATTCAATTGGCCAATAGATGAAGGTAATTCTTCCAAGTAGTAACACCCATTCAAATGAAGCTCTTGGAGTGCATTCAATCGGCCAATAGATGAAGGTAATTCTTTCAACTCGGAACACTGTGACAAATCAAGCTTTTGGAGTGCATTCAATTGGCCAATAGATGAAGGTAATTCTTTCAATTCGGAACACGATGACAAATTAAGCTTTTGGAGTGCAATCAATTGGTTAATAGATGAAGGTAATTCTTTCAACTTGAACCACCCATTCAAATCAAGCTTTTTGAGTGCATTTAGTCCGCCAATAGATGAAGGTAATTCTTTCAACTTGGAACACCATGACAATTCAAGCTTTTGGAGTGCATTCAATTGGCCAA
>Ga0116231_10006222_pt1 | contig 22935 bp, 12 predicted proteins | sample S1TSphgellanicum_2_FD_89695 | JGI IMG/M metagenome (GOLD analysis project Ga0116231, IMG submission 89695) | Host-associated microbial communities from peat moss isolated from Minnesota, USA - S1T2_Fd - Sphagnum magellanicum MG | ecosystem: Host-associated > Plants > Peat moss > Unclassified...
AAAACCAAAAAAAAAAAAAAAAAAGGTGGGCCTATCCTGTTGGCCCAATGAAAAAATGAAAAATAAACGAAAAAAAAAAAAAAAAAGAAAAAAAGAGAAAACTCAACTTGGAAAAAAAAAAAAAAAAAAAAAATTCAATGAATTTCTCATGATAAAATTAGTCGAAATTCATTATCACCCTCACTTTAAGTCTAAAATATATGAAAATATCTCCAAGAAATCCCCTCATCAAGGGCTTTCTACCTATACCAAGAGATTTCTCCATTTTCTCTATAAAAAAATCTTAATCAATTTTTATTTTTTTGAATCTTCAATGACAAAAATTGCTCAATATTCAATAACTCTTGAACCAGAATTCTAAGCATTACCAAACCAACCCAGTGCACCCCACTGATCAAGATCTTTCCAAGGATACCAAGAACACAAAAGAGGGCACCATGCTTTGGGAGGACTCAATGTGAATAGACAAATTACCTTCCTCAATTTTTTTTAATTTGATATATAGGTTGTATTTGCTCTCCATAGAGTGTTCTAAAAATCAACCTCTACTACTACTTTACTAATTCCCATTGAGGAAAAAGGGGCAGAGCCCCTCACCCCCCTCCATAATTGTTTATGAAGGAGCCAAGCATTAGGTCTGACAGGATGAATGAAAACACATGTGGGGTTGGGCTACAAAGACACTTTGTGACTGCTTATTAGGCTACTCCTGTCAGTAGCCTTGTGAACTTAGCAGCACATCTCTCCACGCTGATTATGCCAGAATTGTCGTGGTGGTGTGTGAGAGGGGAAAAAGCTAGGCTGGCAACTAGCCCATTATGAGCTGGCCTTGGCGGCCCCCAGGGAAAAACCACCAGTTTCTAACGCCTCCTCCTCCTTATTACTAGCCTACTTATTCTCCACAAGGGTAGACCCAGAGTTACTTGCCCCTTTTTTTGGCCTATTTGTTGGGCCCTGCCCAGGGACTATCGCATTGGATCCAACTTTTGGAAGTTTTACCTTATTAAAATCGTTTTCACATTAGGCAAACCGGTTTCTTTAGTGAAAGTGTTTAGACTGTTTTTTAGATTGGAACGGATTTTTTTGTTGTTCAGAGTGTGGACATAGTAGGTGGGTAGATGTACAACATCTTTATCTATTGGCAGGGCCAGTGTGTTTGTGATGCCTTGTTGGCTTTGCATACCAAGAAGAGACTATGCATTGGTGTAAGATTTGGGCATAAAAATTTGGCTCAAACTTCACCCACTGTGTGAGTGACATTTGGAGTATTATGTGTGCATATGATGAATTGGCATGTTTCATAATTTTTCATGCACCTCAATGAGAAGTTCTAAATTCAGTAAGTGAGATTTCAAACTGAAATCTTGCCATAATTTCTTGCCATTATGCAATGACCTACTTCTTTAACTGCCACTTTGGAAATGATCTTTGTGTTCCATGTGCCATCACAATATATTTTCATTTTATTTTTATTTTTTTCGGGTAAAATGATTTCCACTATCCATGCAGAACCAAAAATTATTTAGTTAGTTTTGCCGTCTTTTCTCATGAAACTAAATGAAAGGATAAATAAAATGAACTAAACAAAACCATAGTGTAATGAATTAACATTTGTTCTTGAGTTTATCCTTACCTCCTGACCAATGTTTTTTATCTTATTTTTTTGGAGTAGGAATAGGTGATGGGCATCCCAAGGTAGATTTATTGGCAAGAATTTTTGGAAATTTGTCTAAATTTTTCTCTAAACAACAGAAAAATGGCAACCTGCTTTTGGGGATAGTCGAAAAGTGGTGGCATTTTTTTGAAAACGAAAATTGCTTTAGTTTTTTGTGTGAATTTTATGAAAAAACAGGCATGTGCAACAACATATTCCAGTTTTACTTTTCTTTTTTTTTAGGGGGGTCACATTAACCTAATTTGTAATGTGCTCAGTTAACTTGCTTAGCTGTGTACTCTTTTCCCTAGTGACATTTATTGTGTTTAATTAGGACAAGTCCCCAAAAACAACCTTGTTTGATTTTCAACAATACATCATTTCATCACTTCCCATTTTGCCCCATTTGAGAACAAATGGCTATCTCTTGAACACAAGCCAAATACTCATTTTACCTAGTATGTACATGCTTTTTTTTACCTAGATAGGTAGCTAGGACATTTACTTAGCTCGATATGTAGGTAGGTAAGCCATCTACCTAGGTATCTAGGTAAATAGGTAAGCCATCTACCTAAGTAGGCAGGTAAGTAGATAGGTCAGAATCTACCTACCTAAATGGGTAGGTATGTAGGACATGGGCCATCTACCTAGGTAGATAAGCATGTAGCATGTAATTATGGCAATTACCTAAGTAGGCATGTAAATAGGTAGGCCAAAATTGACCTACATAAATGGGTAGGTATTTAAGTAGGCCATACCAAGGTAAGTGGATAGATATGTAAATAAGTCATGTACTTAAGTAGGTAGGTGTGCAAATCATTAACTTAAGTAGGTGGGTCTATAGGACATCTACCTAGGCAATTGGGTAACATAGGTACTTCATCTACCTATGTAGGTAGGTATATGCATAGCCCATCCACCTAGGTAGGCAAATAGGTGGATAGGTATGTATATAGGCCATTTAGGTAGGTAGGTAGGTAATGATATATTTACCTAGGTACCTATGTAGATTAGTAGGTAGATAGGTAGCCGATCTATTCATCTAGGTGCTTATGTAGATAGATAGGTCATCTACCTACTTACTACCTGTATATCTATCTTTGTGATTACTTTTATAACTCTATGTGTTCAAAAAGATGTGAAATAAATAAGTTGACAAAGTTTAGCACCTTATAATGGTGAGATGCAATGGTTAAAGATTCGGTTTATGTTCATGGAGGTGAGGATTTTAAATCGTTATACTTGCACCTTAGGAGTTAATTAGGCTAAGCAGGATAGGGTAAACTAAGCTAGGTTAGGTTAGGTAGGCCTAGCAACTTAAGCTAAGGTATGCATATTTTATATACTTATCTATTATTTTACCTAAGTAGCTAGGAGGTATTTAACCTAATAGCTTAGACTAGGGCAGTAGGCATAAGAAGCTAAAGTAGGTTAGGACATTTCGTATCATTCAACTATCCATAAAGTAGTTCCAAAGTCAAGTTCCATGTAAACTACATAGGGTCCACATCATACTCATGTTTAAACATGGTAATGGATGAAAAAACGGATGATAATCACAAGAATTTGTGACTTCCATGCCACATGATGTCTTTTGCAACTAGTTGTCCATTGGCATTTGTTTTAGGCGACTAAAGCATTTTGTGGTTGTAAATGTTCACTATGACTAAAATCCAATTGCAAATTGAATCATTATTTTCCAAATTTCTTTTAATGTTAGTCAACCCCAATGACCCTAATGTTATTGTAAAGAAATGACCAACAATATGGGAAGAGAATCAAGACCCAAATTTATTTGTCTTAGGTAGACAACACAATCGAAGTTATAAAGGTAAATTGACCTTTTTTTATTTTCATTAAGTTCAGTATTCTTCCATAATTGATGAAAGAAAATATATTCATATTCATATGTGAATTTTAGATGATATTTCCAATAGAGAGGGTTTCAAAAGAGATTTTTTTTAATTATTCAAATTTTCAAATTATTGTTGTATGGAGTGAAAATTTCATGAAATTATGCAACTTGTCATCTATCTTCAACAACCCACACACTATCAAGCAAATTGTGCTTACATATCAAGAATGCCTCCAACATGCTTGGTAGATCTAAATTGAATACAAATGTCCAATCAAGGATATTGATTTCAATCATAAGAAGAACAACACATACAAGGTAAAATTACTACGTGGCATAGAATATATCTAGAAAGTAATCTCAATTTCTCATTTTTAATACCTTTTCAATCTCTTGTGAATGCTGACTAATGAGTTTCAATTTGATGTTTGTTGCAAGATTTTGAAAATATGCTCCCGATAATCTTTGGAATAAGGTCAATCAAAAAATGCCTTACAATTTTGTTATTATTATATAACACATATGCAATGAGGGAAAAAGTTCTTTTCAAAGAGGAAAAGGGAAATATTTTGGATGGGACAAATTAGTTTCTGTATGGCAGCAAGTTGTTTGCAAAGCCATGAAGATTTTTAGTTGTTAAAGCATTTGAGCTTTGTATTTGATGTACATGTTGTCTTATTTGCAAGGCTAGTAAACAAAATATGAATCCCTTGAGGTTAAAATTTTCATCCCATTTTCCTTTCATTGACTTGGAATTACTTTTTCTTTTTCTTGAATTAAAATTGTTGTACATGTTGTATGAATGATGGTTTGTTGTATATTTAGGTGGTTTTGGGTGACCGATTTGTAATCAATTTTGCAACCTTGTTTAGCAACAAATACTAATGTGGGTATGCATGTTTCACGATTATAAAATGGTTTGTGCAGGTCTAAGCTATGTTATACTGGGCATTATTCATAAGGATTGGGGTTCAACCACCTCTAGTTCATCATAGATTTTTTTTTTCCTTATCGTAGTCACTTAAAACATGTCTTCTATGTATTTCAATTATGTTTCAACAAAATTTAGTTTAGCTTGTGATTATGTTATTCACTTGTGAAGGTCCTATTTATGAATAACTAAGATTGTTGTAAAATCCATTACAAAATGCAATTGCTTGCCAATTCCTTTGCTTCTCAATGTGGTTGATGCCACACAAGCTCTCACCAAAACCCTAGTATCACCAACAACCCTAATAATCTACCATTGAATATCACCACCCATTTTCAATAACTCACATGCCCAAGAAGCTTTTTTTGCTTCACACAAATACATGATGGCTAATGGCACTTACTTTGAAGTTTTTCAATATCCAATATTGCCTTCACGTGTTTTTTGGATGTTGCCACCCAAATGACCTTGACAATTTGAAAAAAAAAACATTGGTTCTTATGCACTCTAATTTTTTGTAAACTAGATTGGGATTTAGCATTTTATCTAAATTTACATTATGAATTGACACATCATTAGTTGTAAAATTACAACTTAATAATTTTTCTGTTTGAATATGAATCCATGCAAAAAACAAATACAAGATGAAATTTATTGATATTCTAATTGATTTAAATAATATATTACTCATGTCATAAACAAATTTTCTATTTACATTTGTTAGTTATGATCATGCAATCTTTTTATATGAACAAGAAATTGAGGGCCTTGAATGGTTTAAAAATACTATTGAAAAGTTTTTTTTTCATAATATTTATTGCGAAATAAGCCAAAAGGTTGAAAACCTTTCATAGGTGCAATCGTTAATGAAGTTTCATCATTGTCAATTATGTGTTCAACATTTATAATGTTTTCTACTAGAGTAGATGCATAATCTTCATCATATAGTTTTTCAAATTGGTTTGAACTCTTTATTTTTAGTTCATTAAATTCATCAAAATTATCATTTTCATTTGTAGTTGCTAGTTCTACTAAATCTTGCCAATTTTGTTTTATTGAAACTTTTGCTTCCACATATAATGGTGTTTGACAAAGTTATCGTAAAGTTTTAATTATTATGTTAAGGTGAACATAACTTGACATATATGTTGATTTATATTCTAACTTCTTATTTTTTAAATGACAATAGAATAATCATAATGTAACATCAATAACACATTTTGTAAAAGGTTTACATTTTTATAACATTTACAATGTTTCCACATGTACTCCATATCATTATATCCTTTTAATTTTAAAACTATGCAAATGCAAAATGTGGTGCTGTTAGACATTCTTCAATTGTATTCAGCATTGAAATGAAGTTCATATCTAATGGATTGTGAATAATATGATTTCATGATGCCAAACCTAACAAACCATTTGAATTTCTTTTCTTTTCATAAGACATATAAGTGAGTATATGTTTTGTAAGTTTTGTAATTTTGATGGAAACATGAAAAGCAATTTAGATAAATTAAGATGCATAATGAACTTGATAATCAAAACATAATTTTTGACAACAATAACATCCATATTTTGCAATTTCTAATATGGCATTCTTATACTTAATAATTTTTTGATCTTCAACATTAATTGTAAATGAAATGTTTTTAAAATGTTTTGCGTTTTTTCGTTTTTGTATGGTCTTTTGATTTTTCATATGCCATTTTTTTCATAATTGTTTTACTTATAGATGTATTATCTTTATTTTTATGGTACTTTATGCAAATTTTATTTTTCTTGATAAAATATATAATTGTTGGCATCACAAGACATTTTTTGGGATTAGTTTGAACATTTATATTAATATTATTCTGATTATTAAATCAATTCAAGGTATTTGATGTGACTTTTAACATGTAATACATTCAAGTTCAAACTTAGGTAGTTGGATATGGAAGTTGATTCAATTTGTTGGCAAGTCCTTTTAGAATAGTTGTCTTTCAATTCTAACATAACATGGTTTAATTCAACATTCCAACCAGAATGTTTTCAATTACCATGAAGTTTTCAAATTAATTTTTTTTAATGGCATAATACTTTAGAATAAAACATTAAGGATTTAATATAACATCTAAGATATGCAAGTTCAACATTCAAATTAGTGTATAAAAGTTGAAGTTTTAGATTATGGTTTAACAATCAAGGTTTTGAGTTTAAGATTTCAAAAAGAGGTATAAAATTAAGGTATCAAACTTAATGTTCTAGATTAGGGTTTTTAATTATGTTTTTTATTTTGATTTCAAATTAAACTATTATATTTCAAGTTTTACCTTTAATATGACAACTCCACAATTTAGAATCACAGGGTTTTACAATTGAATTCTAGATAAATTACCCAAACTCACAATTTCAAGGATTTAAAACTTTAAACTCAATACCAAAACAAACTTTAAGATTTCAAATTTATTGTCTTAGGTTTCAAATTTAGGGTTTGGGGTTACAAATTTAGAATTTTCAAATTTAAAGACTACAATTTTAAACTCAATACCAAAACAAACTTTAAGATTTCAAATTTATTGTCTTAGGTTTCAAATTTAGGGTTTGGGGTTTCAAATTTAGGATTTTCAAATTTAAAGACTACAATTTTAGATTTAGGGTTTTAAAATAAGTTTTAGATTTAAAGTCCAAACCCATCCAATCAACTCCTTTTAAGAAAAATATCAATGATACCCAATATTCCGAAGTCTAATTTTTGATATTTGCATATGAAAAATATAATTGTGATGTTTTGTACATTTCCCTATATATGTCCTTTTTATATTAAAACTACAGTACAAATTTATAATAAAGTTTGGCACACTTCAAACAATTTTGAAAAGTAAATGAGTTTGTGTCGAAAACTCAACTTAGTTGTATAAAACCAAAAAAAAAAAAACATGTAACATGTACATTCTCAAACTAGAAACATATGTGTAATTCAAAATTGGTGTTCTTTAATAGAAAAACCAATTTTTTTACAACAAGAATTTGCCCCTAAGATTTTTACCCTTAAACAAATGCAAAAAAAACTTTTCTTTGTTTTTAATTGTTCTTTAGTCCCCAAACTAAAACTTAACAAAATGTATTTTAGAACCCAAAATTGCTTGGAAATTAGCAAAGTTCACATAAAACAATGTTGTATTCTTCATTGTTATCCTACATGTCTTGTAAGTAATATGGGCTTGGTTCTCAACTTGTACCATGGATTTGCAAACATGACAATAGAATACAACATTCATATTTTTCAATGATGGCAAATGATAGTTCTTATAAATATTCTCGAAGTAGGATGCCCTTTAAGAAATAATCAACCTCCTTATAACCTATGGCACCCTTGGACCAAACATTTTGCTTAAGCATGTTACAAGTTTTAAAATTAATTTTTTTTGCATCAAATTAAAAATTAAAATTCTAATTTGAGAGTTAGTTTGAAAACTTTGCTTTTCAATACTTGGTTCATACATCTCACTTAGTTTTTGCACACTAGAATTTTCAAGCACTAGGATCACAAAGATGGACACATGATTAGTTAATAATTGTTGCTCACCATATGCAATGCTAACAACATGCTTGATCAAAACAATTGCTAGTTTGTTGGTGTTGTACACTTACACAAGCTAGATGTACTACTTGTAAAATTAAAGGGGAAAAAAATTGCATGAGAATCTTCAAGTTCAACACCATTTGCAACAATGAAGACAAAGGATTTTTTTTAATTTGTCATATATCCCAACAACAACCATCTCTATGGTTCCCAATTCCTCCAAATTTCATTGTTAAATAAACCTTCAATTGGTATGGGTTGAAACAAAACATAGGTGAACATCAAAAGGTTCAATGTTCTTGACAAGAATAATTGCTCCTACTTTCAACACAAAACCCCAATCATCACTCTCCCATTTGTTCATGATTATAATGCTAAAATTTGAAATATTCACGAACATGCCCACATTAAAATGACCAAAATGTGGAAAACAAAAGTTCCACCAATAGTTAATGTGGTTGTTAGATACTTAACTATCTCAACAAGGTCATAATTGATGTATTTGTAAGGGTTGTTTGGTCCATCATATGAACTATATCTACTGACAACAAGCATTTTAACATTTTTTAATCCATTCAAAGACTTCAGACTTTTTGAACAACTTAGTGATAGGTGACATGATTGAAGCAAAGTTTTTAATAAAACACTTATAAAATTGGGCCATCTTGTTAAAAACTTGGATCTCTTGGGGGGTAGGAGGTACTAACATGTTTATTAAGGCTTCAACCTTTTTAAGATCCATGACTTTGCTTTCTTTGGACACTATGAACCCTAAGATGGTTATTGAAAACACCATGAATGCACACTTGTCTAGGTTTAGGCTAATACCAAACTCTCTACACTTAAAAAAACACTTATTTAACTTCTCAAGGTGAATTGATAGGTCACTGAAAATTGTGAAGTCATCAAGAAAAATCTTCATGAATAAATCAATGTACTCACAAAAAGCTTTAGGCCTTCTGATAGGTGGGCGATCCATTTTTGACACCAAATGGCATCACAACCCACACAAAGCACCCTAGTTTGTCATAAAGATGATTTTGTGCTAGTCTTCACGTGTAATTGATATATGATGATATCTTGAAATCTTGTCCGAAAAGGCATAAACTTCATGTCCAACAACTGTGTTGATGACTTCATTTGTGAAAGGTAACAAGTAAGGGTCTTGTTTTGTTGTTACATTGAGTTTCTTAAAATCAACATAGATCTTCAACTTCCCATTCTTTTTTAAAACAATCACTACTGGAGATAGCTAGGTTGTTTCTTCAACTGATTTGATAAAACCAATAGCAAGTAATTTGTTTATATCTTGCTTGACAATTTGGCAACATAATTAGGATTTAATTAGTACCTTGCCTAATGAGTAGGTGGTACTGTTGTATCTAGTTCAATCTGGTGTTGAACAATTTCTGGTGGAATAACCTTTAGGTCTTTATATGTCCAAGCAAATACATATTTGAACTCCTTTAGAAGTTTAATCGATTGATTTGTGACGACTGGTTCAAGTGTAAAGTTCATTTTCACCTATTGCACATTTTCCTTAATACCCAAATTAACTTTGGTTAATTATTCTTTCTCACTAACTATCCAACCTACTATGGTTAGATCTTGTACTCATTCCCAAGTAGGTGTTTCATCAACAATCATCTTTCCAACTTCTAGGTGAAAGAAAGTTTCAGGTGGGGAAATGTCGTGGTATAATTAATTTCATAGTTAGTACACCTACCGATTTAATAGGTTGTTTTAGAATCGCTTTTGTTATGACAGTATTTGGTATACAATCTGTCGTAGGAACAAGTTCAATATGAGTCGGTACTGCTACGGTTCCTATTGAAAAGAAATCTAACTTTATATTCAACATCACATCCTCTTCATCATAAGATATTCTAGAATGGAAATCATAACAAACTAAGACTTTTGGTCACCAAGTTTCTTAGTAACATGTATGGTTCTTATTGTATTGGTTCCTTGTATGGTAACAATATTAGTGCCCCAATTATGGGATACTTTTGCATCTCTCAACCATGGGCATCCTAATAACATTGAGTAACTATAATCTAATACATTATTGTTGATAACAGTAAATGTAAATGTTTAAGGAATTCCACTAGACAAATATCTTTAGATCCCTAATACAACCAAGTGGTTTGGCTATGGTTTGATTTGCAATACGCAAATTATAAGGCATTAAATTAGGTTTTGACAAACCTAATTGTACGTCAAATTCTCAATAATGATGTTTATTTTAGATCCCCCATCAATTAGCACATCATCAATAAAGTTCTTACCAACTTGGACTTGAATCACAACCATCTGATGATCGATAGCTACTATTGCATAAGCAGGTTCAAGTTGGACGAGTTGAACAGATTTGACCAGTTTCAAAAATGTATCGTTTGATGTCTAGCACAATCTTCAAAAATTGTCCCAAGTTAAGAACATACTTAATCTCCAAAACTTGAGTATTAATGTCTTTCAAAATCTCCTCCAAAGTCTTCTCTGGTATTATTGTTTGTGAAGTTAATTGAATAGGTTGCTTACTTGTAACTAGTTGACTTATTAGTATTAGTAAACTAGCATAATTTGAATGAAGTGGTCTATTTAAATCAACGAATGCTTGTGACATTAAGTCAGCTCCTTGTAACTCCTTAATAGTATGAATAAAAAAATCATGCAGTTGTTCTTCTATTTGGCAATCCGTTATTGCTTTTGCTTTCATTGATTCACGTTCTCTAAAAACTTGTTGTTTTAGTACTTGGCTACATGTCATCATAACTATAACTACATTGATTAGTACATTATTAGGTTTAAGGTTTTTTGCTATTATAGTGGTAGTAGTGGTTGGTTTAGTTAGGAACATGGTTTGAACTTCTACCTTTCTAAGACAATCAAGTGCATGATGCTCAAAGCTAAAAGAGATAATGTAAAGATATCTTACTGGCACTCTAGTTGGCTTGATAGGTTGTGCAGTCATTTCAGCCATTGGTTCAACAACTTTAGTGGATACAACAAAAACTATCAATTCCGCTTTCTTCTTATTATGATAAGTTTTTTTCGTATGACATGTTTTTCCACCGTTTGAACAATTTAATTGCTACCTAACAGTTGCGTAAATGACTATAGGTTGTGCAATTAGTTTGGATTTTGGTTGAGTTATCAAATCATTGTAATTTGTTATAACCGGTCCATTTTCTTGACAAATCACTGCAACTTCTTTATGTTTGATCAGGGTATTTTTCGTCATACCTATTGTTGTTAATCTAAGGTAAGGTTGTAAACTTGCTCTAAAAATAGTAGTAAAAAAAACATAAGTAGCTTTCAGTTGTAAATATAGCTAGTTTAAATAAACATTCATAACAAACTTCTAACTGTTCGCCAACTTGCTGGAGATTTTTCAATTGCATATAGACTTTTTCGTCATTCTTCACAATTCGGAGTTGCTTGCAAAATGTTTGTTCTAACTCATCAAATGTGCAGTTAAGATGATATTGTACAAAGTTCTCACCCCATTCTAAGATGTTATCTTCTAAAGTAAAACCAAACAAGTTGATGATATCTACCTCCGTAGTCTCACCATTGGCTTTGATTGCCTTCTTGAAAACTCTAATGTGAGCATCAAAACCAATATCCTTCACATATGTGGGATATTGAAACTTTCAATATGCCAATTTACTAGTTGTTCGGATTAAATTGGAACCAGTTAATACCATGGTGGCATGAATATCCTTGGATTGGGTGATTGCCCTCCATAAAATCCAACAAGTGGATTAAGTGGTGGTCCTCCAAGTGGGTCTCAATCAAGTGATCCTCCATTAGGTGAACCTCCATGTGGTTCTCCACTTAGTTGTGGATATGAATTAGCCTTTATGGGTTGCTCGAATGAAACATCATTACCATAGATAGGTAATCTTGGTAACAAGTACATTAATAGGTAACACCATTGCCATTGTTTGCTGAATAAGTACATCCCTCGTGATAAAAACCGGTTGTTTGATAGGTGGCATTGGTTTTGGTTGAGTAACACCAATTACATCTCTTTTATTTTTCCCATAAGTTAATGGATTAGGTCCCTTGATTCTCGAATAGTACATTGAGAACATTTTAGGATCCATAGGTACAAAGTATGGAACTATATTATACCACATCAAGTACAGTACAATTTTGGGTTGTTTTGCTATTAATGGTGTAATAAGTTGCAACCAACTTAAATATTGACTAATCGATATTAAGTTGGTAACCAAACTCGGTTGAATCTGGGTTTGTTGTACATGTACACCAACATGTGTCATTGGTGTGCTTAGTACTACAGATTGTAGAAAATTCTGAGTTCTTTCATCAATCTTTTCAATTTATCATCCACTAAAGGACAATTCTTGAATTCATGTCCAATTTGTTGACAATATGCATAGATTAATGCAACTTCAACAGTGAGTTGAATGGTTGTAATTGGTAACCTTCATTGAACCAATGGTCGTTCAATGGTGCCCATGACAGGTACACTCAACCAAACAATTTGATGAAGTGGTTGTACTTATTGAACAACAATAGGAGCCACGATTGTTTCCACCAGTTGTATAGGTTGTTGAGAACTCGATCTATGTGAAGGTCTTCGCTTCAAGTTACATAGTTGTTCCAACTAGATTAAAAGTTGGTTGTGTTCCAATTCTGAATTTGTTGTGATTGGATTCAAAATGGGAACCAGTTCAAATGTATAATAACCAACAATTAGTGTTGATTGAAAGGGCACAATTGCTCTAGGAATGTAGTAATTGGGTGTCACAAATTGCCATATTTGTCCTACAAAGGTTACCTCATTAGCATGTTGAACAAGTTCAATGTTTTGTCCACCCAGTCATGCATTCAACCTTCATTGTTGGGACAACTACTAAGGTGGTAAAAATAACCAATTGAAGGTACTTGTTGTTCCTTTCTTTCCTCTTGCTATGCGAGTATTTGATGAAAAGGTATTTTTATTATAACAAGTTGTTGAGGCTCATTGCTAGGAACTTCAACCGGTTATACTCCCTCAGCTTGAAAACACATTTGTTCTTGTGGCTGAATTGCCTCATGAACAGGTTTGTTGTGGCACTTCTAAGTTTAATTGCCTTTTTAAGGTGCCTTGTGCCTATTCTTGACATCTTGCATAAATCACTAATTCAAATTTTCTTTTAATCAACATGTTGCTAAGGAAATTATCAAAAAAAAATCAACATGCAAATCCAAAGAAATTATTAACTACTAATCTGTAAAGAAAAACAAAAAATATGAACACAAAATATAATCTTAGAAAACTTTTAAAGCTTAATACAAATCCAAACCTAGAAATATTAAAACAAAATAATTATTAAAACCAGAAAGCATAAGCATTTTTGCTTACAATTTCGTTCCATTTTGTGGTCACCAAATGTTAAGGGTGTTTTTTGTCCCTTTAAGTTTTATCTTTTCTCTTTCAATTTCTAATTCTGATTTACTGAATTATTAACAAGTTGCTCCAAATTTGAATAGTAAAACACAAGAATCATTGGGGTTTTTTTCTTATTAATCAATAATAACATTTTTCAAGCTTGCATTCTAAAAACAGAATGGAAAATCTTCACAAGAAAATCAGAATAAACATGATTCAGAATTCAAAACTCTTTAAGAATTACAAAAAATGAAAAGATGAAGATCCTTTTCTATTTCCAAGTCCTCCTAATTCTACCAACTAATAGTGTTATTTGTAACTTAAAGAATCACTAGCCAGTATAACTTCAAAATCAAAATAACAAGTTACCGGTTAGAAGTTCAAATTCGTCTGTTATGTTAATCAACCAATTATTGTAACAAATTGGTTACAAGTACTTATAACAAACCAGTTAACTTAAGACCTATTAACCAAAAACTAAAATAACCTTAGGTCATATTACTTCATTGGTTACTAGTTGGTTAAACCAATTACCATATACATATTGAAAAATTGCAATAACAACCACAAATTGAACACTAATCATATTCCAATCATGAAAAAACCTTAATTTAGGGCTACACTAGAATGAGAGGCATTCCTAGAATGCATGGCTAAACTTTGTTCCATCATTAGCCTAAACCCTTTCTTTTGGCAATGTCCTTAGCCCATATACCCTTGGGCTTTACCCTCACCTATTACAATGGTTGCTTGAATGCTTGGAAAACTAACTAGAGTTTCATGGATGCCATTAATGCTCTTGTATTCATGGCTCCAAAAATCAGTGAGAGATGGACTAAATTGCCCAAAGCCGATGGGCCAAAGGAATCTTGGTTGCCATGGGACCAAGGAGAGTCACGCCTTCAACCACTTGGCTACAAAATTTCAAATAATCAACAATTTGAGTGATGAGGGGTAGTTTGTGGGTGGTGTTGACCAATTGGAATGAGTCTAGTCCAAAAGTAATAGAGGTTTTTGTTACTGATTTCAATTGTTTCACAAACCTTTAAAGATGTGTGAAAAAGCTTTAATATGTACATGGAAAGCAAGGCAAGGGTTAGTATAGGGGGTAGGCATTGTTGTGAGTGGCTTGTGCCCAAAGGGCATAGCCCAAGGTCTAAGGTGGAAAGTAGTGATAGTGAGGCTTCCCCCATTACTACAAAACGTGGGTGCAATTCATTACTAGTCCCTGTTCACTAGACCAATGAATTCACTATTTTTTCAACTAGTAATCAATGAATTCATTGAAAATCTAGTGAAATCACTTGACGTACAAGGGCACCTTTAGTTGTAGCCCCATTCGCCCCACTAAGATGCATTCCAATGATGTTACAAATCACCTTACAACAAATCTCACTCACCCTAAGCATATTACATGCCTTCAAGGAAACTATGAGAAATATTCAAGAGCCAGAAATTGCCGTTGGGGAGGTCTCCCAAATTACACTACAATTTTCAGCAGAGATTTTTGTGTAAGATAATGCCATAGCAGGGCTCCCCTCCTCCCCTGGCACCCTCCATTTAGAGGGTGTAATACCCTGCTACCAAAACATTACCCAGTGGAATGACTGAGGCAGGCTAGTACAGTAGGAGGGCCTACTACTGTACAAGTAGGCCCTCCTACTGTATAGGCGAGAGAGTCTGTCAAACTGGCCTGCCACCATAGGACCAGTAGAGCCCACTGTACTGGCCTGCCCTCTGTGGGGGTGTTTGGTGCTGAGGGGCCACAGTGAACCAGCACCCACCAGCGCACCATCCACTGGATGCCTGTTATTACTCAGTTGTGGATGGATGAACCTCAACTGAGTTAATATTTGACTTCACCTTGGTAACCAATTCTGTAAGGAATCCATCTCATGTATAGGTCAATAGGTAGGAAAATAGGTAATTGCTCACTAAGTAGATGGTTTATACCTAAATAAGAGCTGTTTTTACTACCTACATACTAACAACCTACCAACTGAGCTAACCACCATGGTTAGTTACAGAACTGGAACCCAACAGAAAACTGTTTCCTTACCAATTACCATCCATCCTTCATGGTGCACTGGCGGGTGCTGGTTCACTGTGACCATGCTGAGGATATACAGAGCCATGTGGTTTTGCTGCAAAGGTGTGATTTTGTTGATGGTTTATTTGTGAAAAGAGCTTACACACAAACTGCTATAATGTTTAACTTGCACTACATATATGATACCATTCTCTTGTTGTGTAGTTATACTTCTAACTTATGGTTCTCTATGCTTCCCTGTATGGGTAATTACCCCCAAAAAGTTCCATACTCTTAGGTTGTCACTTGAGCAATAAGTTGCAGGGCAGCACATGGAGGAACAGCCAGTGTGGAAAGTGAATTCCAATTGTGAATCGCATGTGTAATGATACCAACACAACACCAACAAACATTACAAATTCTTTTTGTGTGGAGATTGCAGGAAGAGGGGCTCAAGACTTTTGCACAGCGGTAGGTGCATTACTGAACCTCACCTTTGACTAAAGTAACCTTGAAATTTCCTTCTGTTGCATGAAAAGCAGTCTGGAATGGTACTAGTTCAAAGTGGATCTCAAAGAAATCACATGGGGAACCAGAACTCCACCAAGGCCATTCCTGATGATGATGTTGATGATGATTATGATGGGAAGCTCCAGGAGCATGAGGAAGAAGGCTTGAGCAACAACCTAGTCTGATGAAGGTAAATGTGTTGATGATGAGTGCAGTTTGGTGTACTACAAACATTATTTTTTTGCTATGGGTGGGTAATATATAACAACTAACAACCTTCACTTCTGAATTTCTTTTGTTTTTCTTTTTGGTTTGTTAGGGTTTTTTTTAGGGTTTTTGGGTCCTCTTTATAAGACACCGTCGATATTCTCTTTCCATGGAGAGAGATTGGGATTCTATAATGTAACCTGCAGACCTGGCAGTTCCCCACTTTTATTGGGTAGATTGACAGTAAACCTTTGAAGGCCAATCAGCTTTGGAAGGTCAATAATAGCTTATCAAATACCATAGTGGTACAGGGGCAGCTTCAAAACATGTATGTTGAATAAACTGATTTATTTTGAAGATTACATGTAGAAAAATAAAATATTTCAAAATATTTTTCATTTTCCTTCACAAAATTTGAGTTCTTCGAAAAAAAGTACTTTTTGAAATTTTCAATATTTGTACAAATAATATAACTAGTGTGGAAGCTAGCAAGGTACTAATGTATAGTACAACAAATCCATTGGCTTGGGTTTTGTGGCAAGAATATAATTTGATGGGGACAAAAATTTGAGGAAGGTTTCATAACCTAGGGAATCCACATAAGTAAAATCCAAGTCCATTTGTTGGGAGGGACTGATGGAGCCTAATTTTGGTGCAAAATCTGCCCACTCGTAGTAACTAGAGTTGCCAATTTTAAAGGGACAACTTTACTAAAACTCTATTATGTACAATGGAATGGTCGAGTTCCAGCCCATCAATAAAGTGATGCAGGTTTAGGTGCATGTCACTAATTAGAAAACCTAATCAAAATTTGTACCATAAGGGCATGTTATAGTTCACAATTATTCCTTTTCCCCATTCTATTTTCATGCCAAGCTTTACTAAACATGTAAACCTCATTCTAAAGGTTGCATCAAATTTTACATAGCATAAAGTCCATGGGCGAGAGCGTTACAAAAATAGGGCTTTTCCTCAACTCTCATCTCACATGCCCTTATTTCAATAATGCCCTTGCCCTTTGGATTTCCTTACCACACTTAAGGAATATGTGTGAGATCCGTTGACATCTTCATAGATAAAAGGTGTGCTTCAAATGCACTCACCAAATGTTTTACTTGACATAATGAACATTGTGTTTCAAATTGAGTTGGATGGCTTTGTATGATGATTGTTATGAAGAGGGCAACACACGAGGAGCAAGTCATTACCCAATATAAATCACTAGTAGAAAATTATTATTTTATTGTGGTACTTGGTAGGTATCACAACAAAAAAGAATAAAAAGAGGCAAGGTGTTAAAAAAATGAAATGCCCACCCTTTTCATGCAAGAAAAAGTTCATTTGATAATGTGTCTTCCAGATACATGAAAAGTTTTTAATCAATGTTTTACCTTATAGTTAGTTTAGTTGCAAGCACTATGGATGGCAAACTCATAACCTCGTAGCATTATGTTATTGATTCATATGCAAGATGGGCCTTAGGAAAATACCTTATTTTTCACCTTCAATTTCATTTGGGGAAGGGAGGAAGAATACACCAATATTAATGTAATATATAAGGCCATATATATTATATAGGTATCGACATTGGTATCATTACCAAACCAATTTGGTATTTGAGGTTAATGATGTTTTTGGGTCATTTTTATCCTTGTTGACATTCACAACCATGTTGGTTTCATTGTGACATTCCACATGAATTTTGTTAAATAGTAGGGTGTGTAAAAAAGTAGTTGGAGTAGGTTCTAGCAATTCAAAAGGCATATTGGACTAAATTGCTTTGAATTTTATTGTTGTTTTTTATCTGCATTATTGCATAGCCAAACTTCACATGCACGTGTGTTCTTTGTGTTTAATGATCCACTATCAATCATTATGGCCCAAACCCATCAAGTGACGAAATGTGTGATTTGCCATTCATTTGGTCAAACATTTGTAGTAATACCACAACAACATTTCAGAAGGGTATTGTTTACTACATTCTTGCACAAGGCATCATTAGCATTAAAAAAATGTTATTAATGAACATGTTAACATTTTAGTTTGGCACAAAAAAACAAAGGCTTGTTGAAAGGGTTGCTATAGGTGGGAGGCAAAAAGGAAAAAAAAAACAATGACACCTAAAACTATTATCAAGTTTTTTCTAATTAAAACCCTTACAAACCAAATGACCTTAATGAGTAGTAATTCATCAAAGGCCTAGTCCTATTCATTGCTGAGGGGTACATGCCAATGTTGGTTGTGGAAAAATCATGGTTGTGGCCCCTTGTAATGTGACAATGTGATGGATTAAGATAAACAACTTTCCATTAACATATTCCAATAATGATAGTTAAAACAATGGAGCTATATGTGCTCTCCTCCATTGCACAATGTGCGACAAGGTGCAATCATGCTAAAGTAAGCTAATATGCCATCTTTGTTTTTTTGAGTGAAAGTAACCATAAAGTAATTTTATATAAAAAAATTTGAAATAGTTTTTACTTTAATGATCAATATGAGAATGTTCTTTGACTTTAGTATGATAATATTATGTTTTATTAACTTAATATGCACTTAAGCATATTTTTAAACATGCAAATAGATGCAAATAAGTGTCCCAAATTAGTTTCAAGTATATGAAAGTAGGACTTTAAGTTTTTGGTGACTTCAAGTTGATGGCAAACTAAAATGTATTCAATAATTTAAAAATTTGCATAATAAAGGTCATATTTTGCCAAATTTGTAACTTAAAAGTAAGTTCTAGCACATTTTACCTTGTTAGTTTAAAACCCACTTATTACATATTTCTCTTACACTAATTTTTTTGAAACTTGGTGTGCAACTTACTATAAATTTAATGAAGTGCATGATGGTTTCATTATGATACTTGAAGAGGTCTTGAGTTTAATTTCTTACATTTATTTTAAAAATAAATGATTACAATGTCAAAGGATATTTGTTTGGCCTACTTTTTATGCTTCCTTCCAACAACCATTGTCACATTTGAACTTTGGACGTTTAGATTTTGAATTTGATACTTTTTTGTTGATAATCAATTTCAAGAATGCCTTTTTTATGTTATAGTTGGTCCATTTGAAATTCCTAACACATCTAGAATAGCCTTAACAAAATAAATGAAATATTTTTTAGTAAAATACCAATTAACAAAAAAATTATTGATTATGTCAAGGATGAGGGCGCAAACCTAAATGCTCTTGTTGTGCATTGAAATTTGTTGCCTCTTATGCACTATTGCAAATTGCATCACAATTTATTGGCACTTGTTTTGGGCATTTTATGTCTAAGGCATGTCAATATGCCACAAATGAAACAAATATGGGAGTTGGGATGAAGGAGGTGAGTTTGATGAATCTTGGAGTTATCTACAAAATATCATCACATGGATGAAAAAATCTAGAAAGGAAAGGCATGAATGGGTGCTAACTTACAAGGAAACTGGTTTGAAACCAAGGAAGCTAAAAACATTAGTTAAAACAAGGTTTGCTTCCAAGGTTGCATTATTTTAGAAAACATTGGAATATGTTATAGCCATAAATCTTTGTTTCAATTAAAAAACTTTCAAATTGCAAGCTTGTGTACCTCTAGGTTCAATTTGGGCTATTGCAAGGGTAGTGACTAAAACCTTGGGTTAGGTAGTGAAACATTGCATTTTGAATCAGACAAAGACTTACTAGTTCTTACCATATGCCCTTTTTGTTTTTATGTTATTAGTAGCAAATTGTATGTAGATTATCAAGCTTGGGCATCATTAAATCCAAATTTTTAATGTGGGGATTTTGAAAATGAGTTGGAAATTATGTGTGTTAAAATGGAGTTTGAAATCATCAATGTTTTTTAACCTTTTTTTGCATTTGCACATACATTTAGTTCTACCCATGCACACAACATATGTGCTTTCCAATTGGATCTTCAATTTAAACGACTTTAATGTATAATGGAGTATGTAGGTAAATATGGAAAGGGTAGTTGTGAAGGAGTATGACCAATAGGTCTTCGTGCATTTGTTTGTGGCAATTTTCAAGTAGCTAAAACTTTGGTCACATTGATAGTCCCCCTAGAGGCACTTAGTGTTGATGATTCTTTACAGGGAGTTGTAGCTTCAACCAAGGAAATTATCTTTTTTGGTGAAAATTGAGTTGTCATTGTGTTATAACATAGTTGTCAATAACATTGATGTGAAATCCTTACTACATTGGTGGAAAATACATGAAAAATTGTTTCTTAATGTTGCATTCTTGGTTTGTGCAATTTTTATTATTCCTATGTCAAAGATCAAAACTAAAAGGACATTCAATATTGTTGAAATATTCACCAATTTGTAGATAGGAATGTAAAATCTAACAAGTTGGTGATAATACTTAAACAACTGGTTGATTGACGCAAGGATTGGTTGTGTTTTTGCTACTAGGGGCATGGAGGACTTCTTCATTGCTATAAAGGACCTAATTGATAATTATGAGGACGAGCTTGAAGAAATTGGTCTTTTTGAGACTTAATTACCACATTTTTTTATGGTTATTTTTTTTACGGTTATAGGATATAGTTCTTAAGTTCATGTAAGACTATTTTGGGCTTCAAATCAAAATACATATTGAAGTAACAAGTAGCAACAAACATATCTATGTACTAGAGGCTTGCATTGGTCAAGGTAGGACACATGATGTAGACTTGATTTATATCTTTGAAGCACCTACCTTTATTATGGGATTGTTGGATTCTTTACATTGGTTTTGATTCGTGTGTTTTCTCAAGTGTTGTAAACATTTGTATAGATTGGAGTAACAAGGTGTGCATATTTGTGTAGGGCATTCCTCCATTTAGCATTTCAAGGTGAAGATTAAGGAGCTCAACACATTATGTATTTTTATTGCACCTTCATGTGTTATGCAATGGAGTGCTTGAACTCTTTACTTTTTACATTCAAGAAATGTGTAATGGAAGTTGCAATTCACATTCGGTTTGATTCATGATTTCTCTCAAGTTGTAGACATTTGTACATGTACATGCTGATGTAGCAATGGGCATATATGTCTACGAAAGTTTTGCATCTGCAGCTATCAATGAGGACCTTGAACATTTCAGTGTCACATTAAGTTTTGTCATACCTTGAAAGATGAAAGATTGAAAAAAATAAAAAACTTACATTGATACCAGTGCTTCATTGCATATACTAGCTGGTACAGCAATAGAAATACCATTGCTATGGCCCATTCACATCCCTCTATTACGTATACTAGACTGTTACCTGATTCTTAAAAAAATTCATATACTAGTGTTAACCCGGTATTTCATTTTCCCCAAAATCTATATACCAGTACCAGACTGATATTTTAAAAAACCTTGATACCAGACCAACACTGGAATATACATATCTATTCTCTATCTTGCAACCCAAAACTAATCTGGGAACTAGAAAGAACTGTCAAATTTTCTCTTAAAACAGAGAAAACAAATTCACTCAAAAGCAAAGCTATCAGGTGAAGATGAGGAATGTGAGATAGGAACAAAAATGCAAGGCAAAATTATACCTTCTTCAGCACTTTAGTTCCTTCTCAAGCTGTTGCTTTTGCTGTTGTGCCACCTATTAGTTCCAAGTTAGGATCATCCTCAATGTTTACTAGGATGGGGAATCAATCTGCCACCTGGGAAAAAATGCAGGCGGCCACTCTGCTGCACTACTGGCCCAGATGCCACTTCTTGCTTGCCATGTGTAGATGACCTGAAATAATGTTCCAAAGAGGCTCCTGAGCAGGCCCATAATTGTGGGTGTGGGGCCTCAAGTATGTGGGAAAAGGCTTCACAAATCTATTGGTTCTTTGCTTTGGCCTCTCATGTGCAACAAGACTCCTGGTATACATATATTATGTACACTGTTTTCTTCTTTCTGGCAAATTTTTGGCAAATGGAAAATCTCCTTTACAAAATGGTGAAAACTAAGATTTTTTTGGGGATTTTAGTCACCAGATTCTGAGATTTGTACTAAGTTTCAGTTGGTAGCCGAAAATATACAAGGATGCTTAAGTTTGAATCTGGCTAAATTGTCTTGTGCATGATCACACAACCTCAGCTACATCACAAAATGTCTCAAAAAAAGACACTGGCACACACTGATTACATATTTTCAGAGGTACTGGCTATCCTCCTTTGTCATGGCTTGTACTGCATCTTTTATCAGATTCCCCCCTCTCTGATTGATAACTTTTCTACCTCTCTAGGCTCTCAGTGGCTTGAAACATGCCTTGAGCATATTATTCATTCACGTGATTCTAGGCTAATAATGAAGCAGAACTAACATCTGGTTCACATTTCTCCTCACAGTATGCAATGTAGACTACACATTGAAGAATGTCCACTATGAAACATACGTGGAAAGTCGATGACCACAACGTGAACATGTTTTTGTTACCCTTCTTTTATAGTTGGCTTTTGTGTCCCACGCACGCATTAATAAAGCAGATAACTTCAGCAGTTGAGGCATTCAGTTGTTTGCACAAACCTGCCAAACCTTCTTTACATCACTATTCCAACATCACTTGAGGGTACAAAACTGCCAGAAGGTACTTCAATTTCTGTCTTGGTTATTTTCTTTCTTCAAAGACTTTCCATCACCATCCAAAAAAAAGAAATGCAAGCATCTTCCATCTTAAGTCAGACAGGAACAATGGGTTTAGCTCACGGTCTCTCAACTCTCCCCCTTCTGAACACACCTCCCATTCCCACTGTCCACTTGTTGCAAGCAATTCACAGTGGAGCAAGGTTACCCACTATCACTTC
>Ga0116231_10006223_pt1 | contig 22934 bp, 21 predicted proteins | sample S1TSphgellanicum_2_FD_89695 | JGI IMG/M metagenome (GOLD analysis project Ga0116231, IMG submission 89695) | Host-associated microbial communities from peat moss isolated from Minnesota, USA - S1T2_Fd - Sphagnum magellanicum MG | ecosystem: Host-associated > Plants > Peat moss > Unclassified...
AGGACAACTACACTCCGAGGTACCCCCTTCTTTCTTCACCTCCCTGGGCATCTCAATTCCACCAAATCGCGAACCCCTCAGGGCTAGAGTGTGGCCAGTTTTGGTCAGGGAGAAGAACTCCCGGAAGGAGACACTTATGCACTCCAAGAACCAAGCCCAACCGAGCCTCCCATTCAACATTAGAATCACGGGCCTGGCTGAAGCCGAATGGTCACACAATTCAGCCAGGGTAGACCTTATATAACGTCTAGAAGTTGAACTAGAAGAGAAAATCCTTAGATACAAGTTAACACTCAAAGACCAGCCCCAGTTGGAATGGAGCTGGCAAAAGGTGACGAGTAGGGGGGGAGTGGAATGTAGTATCCTAGCTCACATAGACACGGGAGCAAGCGCCCTGAGCATTTAGAACAAGTGACACTTGCATTGGAAAGCGTTGGATCTCATACTTGGTATGAACAATGAAGTCAAATTCGCAGCCCCAGCGCACATCTTGTTGATGAAGGTCGAAGCGGAGAACTCGACTCGTCAAGAGAACAATAATTGTTCGGCGAGCATCCAAGTTTCCCCTTAGGCGACACGAAAGAAACGCTTCACCAAACTTGATATCTCAGTGCTGGTGGGCACACGGACGGACAACACCACTCCCGCCCGCACCAAGCAAGAAACGAATGACAACGACCAAGAGCTCCTGTCAAGCGACATCACCAAGACCTCGGGATCGATCGGCCCCCCAGCTGCCTGGAACTGTCTTACCTATGATTGAGAAACCACTAACCATGGCCTCTCTCAACGTCAGGGGCTTGAGGGTGATACGCCCCAACCGAAAGAAATAAAGGCCTAGCTGGCCTCACTCTCCACCCCTCCTCAAATCCTGCTCATTCAAGAGCATCATCTAGGGAAGGAAGGAATCCAGAATTCCGCCAGAGGAATCGAGTATTGGAAAGGGAGCTCCTTTTGGAATGAAGGAATTCCAATGGGTCGTTCACAAAGGACTAGTGCTGGCACATCAATCCTGGTCAACAAGGCGATCGCCCCCCTCGTCAAAGAACACGGAATCTTGATGGAAGGACAAGCGCAATTCATCACGTTCCAATCTCCCGACAACAGGTCCCTAACCATCGTCAACGTCTACGCCCAACGCTCCTCCAGTAACAAAGCCCCATTTTGGCGTAAGCTAACACAAGCTGAATTCACCTCCGATCACATCATCGTGGGAGGCGACTTCAACCATCTCGAAGAACTGACCGTAAAGGTACCTCTGGCGAAAGACAAATGCACAAGAGAGAGGCAGCCTCCTGGCACCACATGACATTTCACTACGGACTGGTTAACGCTTGGCGTCTCGATAGTTTCCGAGAAATGTCAAGAAAAGAATACACTTTTGACAACGAAAGATCAGGCACACATTCAGCCGTGTCGTGAATCAACAAATTCATGATCTCACAAGACATAGATGAAAGGGGAGGCAGAATCAAGACCGCGATGTCCGTAAGGAAACTATCAGACCATTCGCCTCTAATCATCACGGTGTGGGGACAACACCCCCCCCCCTGACAACCCCTTGCGATTCTTCGACACCTCCTTGCTAAACGAGGAAAAAAATAAGCAAGAGATGTTGGAAGCATGGGTCGGGGATCAATCATGCCCGTCAAATGACCAAGACTGGTCGGTATGGCTTGAGGCGACAATCGGGAGAGTCATGCATAGCAACACGCGTCTCGCAAGAGAGAAAAAACGCATTCAAGGAGCGTGCGTTAGGACACATGCCAAAAAAATACAGTTGGCGAAAATCCAATTGCAAAGAGACCCGTCTAACGTGGAGGTGAGAAACATCCTCTCCGATGCTCAGGGCAAGCTCGCGAAAGTCTTCCAGGATTCCGCGGCGTGCAACCGACATTTCTCTTCAGCCAAATGGCTTAGGTATGGTGACACATGTTCCAAAGCCTTCTTTGATTTTCATCGTATTGGAAAAAAGAAGGTTCTACTAAGAGAACTAGAAACCGAGTTCGGGACCGTCACGGGCCAACGTGACCTCACCCACTACATCACTGACTATTACACACGCCTGTACACCTTGGATTTTCGCACTCCCAGCACCATGGAAACCCAAGAACACTGCTGGCTAAGCGTCCCAACCAAGGTTACAAGAGACACGAACTCGAATTTGACCAAAAACTTCATGCTAACAGAGGTTCACGATGCCATCCACGCCCTTCCTAAAGGAAAGGCGCTCGGACATGACGGTGTCCCCATGGAATTCTTCCACGAATGCACACAAGAAGTCGCGTGGGACCTTCTCAATGCCTTCACAGCTATGCTCAAAGCGGGAGAAACCTCGGCCTTCATCAATAAAGGCCTGATCACGCTCATTCCTAAATTCGACGACCACGCAAGGTTAAGCAATTAGAGGCCGATCACGCTCCTTGGCAGCACTTACAAAATCTTGGAGAAAATGCTCGCCGGAAGAGTCCAAGTTGCCCTCCCACAAATAGTCAGACCCAATCAGACCAGTTTTGTGGAGGGTAGGTCTATCCTTGACAACGCTTTCATGGCTCAAGAAGCCCTAGAATGGGCTGAAGAGAACGATCATGACCTTGTTTTACTCCTGCTAGATTTTCAGAAGGCTTTCGATAGAATTGAATGGGAATTCATCTTCAAGGCATTGGCAAAGCTTGGTTTCAACGACACCTGTGACGCGCTCCTAAGTCACGGGGCGAAACCCACTTGAGGGTTTCACAAAATCAAGTTGCAAAAATTGTGACTTAGCGGCATGCTCCTGGCTTCCAACTCTAAAAAGGGGTAGAAGGTCGAGTTGGGAGCCCAGGGATTAGACTAGGAAGAGGGACTAGTTTAGCTCGTGTGAATCTGCATCCAAAAACCAACCACAAAAGGTTAGTTTAGCATTCGGGACACCCTTGGGTGTTGGGACTTGCCACGGGCACTTGGACACACAAGACTCACCACGACCCGGATTCGGGAGTAAGCCACCACCTTACTCCCTATAGTATTCTCTGCAGCTCGCCGCCGAGGCTACATCCAAATGGCACATTTTGTTGGGATTCCTGAAATGGAGTCCCGAAACTGTCATGGCTGGACTCCTGGAACTTTGAACGGCCATAACTCCCGACTGTGGAGTCCAATCGCAACGAGGTTTAACCAAAGTTATAGCCCTCGTCGAGATCTTTCCAATGACATGTCGCACTCCCTAAGGAGACGTCGGGAAAGGGTCGATTCCCGACTTTTAGTGGTCAGGAGTCAAATTGCCAATTTGACTTCCGGCCTTTCTTTTGCCCATAACTTGGGCTACAGATGTCCGAATGGCCAATGCGAGGCCATTTTCGATATCTACGTTTCAAGAACTTTCCAATGACACCAAGAACACCTCAATGCGAGGTGTTTTGGGCCTTGATGTCCAGCTCTGAAGATTCGGGAGTCCCAGAGGATTCCAAATCTCCAACTTTTCCAAGTGTTGGGCTTCATCCCACACTTGGCCAAAGTGGGGTTGCGACAACCTGGGTGCGCTGGGTGAGATCGCTCTACAAAGCGGCCCCATCAGCCATCAAAGTGAACGGCACCGCTGGACCTGATTTCCAATTGGCTTGTTTCGTGAGACAAGGCTACCCCTTGGCACCCTACCTATTCATACTCGCAACCAACGTCATGGGGCACATGATGGCGGACCTTAGGTACGACATGGAGGGTTTATCCCTGCCCAGAGGAAGCTTTTTAAGAGACCAAACGTTTGCGGACGATACAACCTTATACCTTAGAGGGTCCCCCCACAACATGGATAAGGCTCAAAACGTCCTCAAGTTATTTTGCCAAACCTCTAGAGCCAAAATCAATTGGCACAAATCAGCTGCCATCTGGGCCAGCAAAAAAGAAAGGACTTGGACTTGGGGCGAAGAGGTCGGTTTAAGATGGGTACCAAAAGGAAAGGGTATTTGATACCTGGGTATCCAAGTAGGCTTCCACCTACCCTCCGAAGCAAACTTTGATAAAATGATGTTTGCTCTCAAAAGCAAGCTCATCAACTGGAGCCACAATAACCTTTCATTAGTAGGTAGGATTCTGGTTGCAAATCAAGTCCTACTCGCTTCAATGTGGTACCTAGCAGCGTGTTGGAATCCCAACTCGCGAATGTGCGCCCAAGTGAGGGGGGTAATCAGGAACTTCATTTGGAGTGGCAAAGACGTGCCCACGCTCGCGAAGGTCAAATGGGACACGTTAGTGCTCTTGACCTCCCAAGGGGGACTGGGTATCATAGACCCAAAGACCTAATCCGAGGCCTTGCTGCCCAAGCTGCTGGTCAGAGGTCTTGCCCCGGGTGGGGAGCCTTGGAAGGAGTTGGTCAAGCACAAAGCCGACCAGATCAGACTCCCCGTTCATGGAAAAGGCCCCAGCACCCCTGACATCAATTGGTTTTTTGCCGCTCCCAAGCTCAAGAATATCCACTGTTCAATGTGGAAAAGTATAGTTGGAGCTTGGTTGAACGTGAGGCCGGGACTCACCAAAGTGGATCCAACCAACACGGCTGAAACTCTTAGGCATCCGCTCTTTGGCAACCCATCAATCCTCAACACAAGCAGCGCTCCGCTTGGATTAGGCGGCTTGAGAGAAGGTAGTGCATTTGTGCACTATGGATGTTCACGGAAAAAAGGATCTGTGGAACCCCGTGGAAAAAGAATGGAAAAGTCTCTCCAAACTGGGGATGAACTACCATGCATCAAACAAACGATGCAAGGAGGCCATCACCGCCAACATCCCATGGCGCCCAAACAAATGCATCAGCCACCCTCAACCAGGTGAATGGATTGGCAACCTAAATCCAAACTCGGACACCCCACTCAACTGGGTCTACTTTGTGCTCCGATCCGCCCAAGGTAAAGCCGAAGTGATAGAATACAAGAGAATCGCACCCAACGGCCGCATCCAAGCCACGACCCACCAGGTCATCTTGCTCTCCACGGCGAACTACCGCCCGGTAAGAGTTCTCTCGCAGGAAAGATCCGGAGCAACCTATAAAGTAGCCAAGGACCCACTGGCACCAGGTAAGAAACCCCTTCTCTTTTGGATCTTTGAAATAGGGTTTGTCCAAAACCTCCCATGGGACCTAGGGGAGTGGCATTGGCAAGCCTCCCCACCACTCGGAGACGCCCCCTTCTTTGGCTACACCGCCAAAAGGGGCTACAAGAACACCCGGAAAATGATGCACACCTCCAACATGCTCGCCTTCATCCAAGGACTCAACCTCCGAAACTCCACAACCTCCCAGGTGATCGCAAGAATCTGGCACAACGCTCGCCCAAGGAAGGCAGGGACGCTCATCTGGCTGACCCTCAACCAGGGTCTCCTAGTAGGCACCTGGCTTCAACTCATGGGTATCCCCCCTCAATGCAAAGTATGCAACTTAGGACACATAGAATCACCCAAACACTGCTTGCTCGAGTGCCCCATGGCGCAGCGTGCTTGGGAAGCCTACAAGAAAATCTGGAACGAATGGAAGGCACCTGATGACATAGTCACCTCCTGGCTGTTCGTGCTTCTTGGGGAGGCGGCCACTGAGCGCGAGGACGACTCGCCCGAGCTCCTCGCGTACCACACCGGCGGCTTCACTTACCCTAGACAGCCCTTGGACATTCTACGTAGTCTTTTACTCTACTACCTATGGTCCGAGAGGCGCCGAAGGCACTTCGATGGCCATTACTCTCTCAAACAAGTTCTCCTTCAGGCGTGGGTGGCCACGGTTAAGGTCGGTATGGCCACTTGGAAGGCCATTAGATCTCACTGCCCCACCAAAAACCCCGACGTTCAGTCTAGCATTGAGTTAGCCTTTAGAAAGGAATGGTTGCACATGAACATTCTCGGGAAGGACAATGCCACCATCGGGTGGCATTTCCTTCCTCCTCTGTACTATTTGAATACTTCTAATGATTGATGGGGCCGTTGCCTCCCTCCCCTCTCTGGGGTTCACCTTCAGCACAGGCACATGAAGGAAGAAGCGTGGCAGACTGCCGCTCGAGAACCAGATCTGCCCGCCATCGTGCACAAACCCTGGCAGGCAGAAAATCGCCTGCCAGCCACTGTAGCTCCCCCTTCCAGCTTGCCCAGGAACTGGGGCGCTCCGTTTAGCACTCTGTCCGAGTCTCTTATGAGCTCATCGTCCACCTTCATGCTCACTTGCCTGGTTCTTGAGGCGCCCATCCAGTGTCTTTTTTTCTGGCGAAAATTTGCCATTTGTTAAAAAGAAATTGAGAAAATTTTGGATTTTTAAAAAAAGTGTAAATTTGACTAATTTTGCTATTTTGGGTCAAATTTCAAAAAAAATTTGACACCCAAAAAATGAAAAAAAAGAAAAAAAAACATTGTGCTCATCGTCCATAGCCCTTTTCTTACATGCATCGTGTTTCTCAAATTATTATTATTTTTTATTCACAATTTTTTTGTCTTTCTCCACCATGGAACCATCTCAACAGCCAAGTTTTCAAGCCACAAAACAAACTGTTTATGCCAAAGTTTAGAGCTTTGTGTGGGTTTATGTAGGATTGAGTTGGGAACAAAAATAAATTGATGGGAAGTTGATGGGAACAAAAAGAATTTAATGAGAACTTCAAGTTGATGAGAACAAAAGGATTTTGATGGGTTATTAATTGGAACAAGAGGAATTTGATGGGAAACAATGAAAAGTTGATGGGAACAATGGGAACTTGATGGGAATTCAACCCCCCACACCTTCAAAAAATAAGAAACATCCATTGGGTGCATGTTGCAGCCACCCAATTGGTTCTCCTCGCATGCTTCATCCTGAGGTCCTTTTTAGGGACAAGCTACTAGGATAGGTGCTGCTCATGTATGAAGTTTTTTTTAACAAATCGCCTCGGGCAGGGAGAGAGCAGCTAAAAAGGTGGGCAGACTATGTGTGCATGTGCACGTTTTACTTGCCTGCCTTTCTCCCAGTGAATTTCAAGGAGCCGGCAGGCAGAACCCAGGGTCCTCGCAATCATCTCTGTGCGCCCCCATCTCTCTCTCTTGCTTTCTGCTGCTGTTTCTGGAGGATGGATGATGGCACTTAGTCAAGAAACAGTTTTCTGTTGGGTTTCAGTTCCCTGGTTAATCGTGGTTAGCTCAGTTGCTCTTTTAACTACATCAGTACTAACAACCTGCTTGTTGTATGCTTGCATGTTGTTAGTTGGTAGATAGGGAAAACAGACCTTATCTATGGACTGCGTAACTGGCTCGAGCAGGCTGGTTATGGGAAAAAGTCGAGCCATGTGAGCAGTGAGACTTTTTCCCATAACTGGCCTGCTTGAGCCATGTTACAAGACATAACCAGTGACTCAATGGATGGGATTTCACCTGCCTGTAACTGATGACTATGCCGATGTCTGGGACGAATGCCATTGTCACTGTCTGCATAACCATCCTGCGCCCGTCTAGCCAACCCAGTAGACAGTGGATATGGGTTGTAACTTGTGGTGTCTCCACCAATGGGGTGATGCCATGCCACCAATTTCTACTGAGGACTGGTTATATATAAACAGATACACCATTCTTGTTGTGTTGGATTTGGTTTATGTGGGAACTAGTTCACAATTATTATTTTCAACACGTTTTCTATGGAGTTCTCTTTGCAATTTCATAGGTTTGTTGTGATTGAATATCATTGAACATTTGCACGAGGTTTATTGCATTGTTCAAACCACTACCGGCTTTGCTTTCCTCTCTATTTTTGTTGGTTGATCTTTAAGCAAAGTATATAAGAGGTTTGGGTGGAAAGTGAATGAGGTTTTGGGTTAATCTCCTTCTTCACACACCAGTAAGTAAAAGGCACTTCCGGTTTGGATCTTGAGTCAATGGCAATGTCATTTCAATGATTTGGTCAGCTTGAATTGTCCTCCAAGGAACTAGGGTTTTCATCTAGGGCTTTTTCTTAATTCATTTGGGTTTGTTGACAAAGCACCTAACAAACTCAATCACATTGAAACCCACATCCACCCCCTTCCTTGGAAAGAAGAACCAAAAAGGAGAAAAAGAACCATTGGCAGTGAGGGTTTAGGTCTCTTAAACTTTCTAGATTTTTTTAGCACGGTGAAACATATAAACACAACCACTTTTTGGAGCAAAGGAGAAGAATAATGACAACAACACTAACATCAACACATAACAACACAACAAAGATAAAAAGGCTAAGGGAAGATAGATTTTGTGTTTTTTGTTTGGGTTTTGTTTTGTGGTGGGTCATTTTTTTATGCTTTCGTCAAGTTTAAAATTTTTTTTTATCACCAAGAATGTAGTCATTATATTCAAATTAAGCACAATAGAAAAAAATTATTACACAAAGAGGGTCTTTGCTTCAATCTTGGTTTTTTCTTGGTTTTTGTCACATTCCTAGAAAAATAGCGAAGGAAGAAGAAAAAATACAAAAAAATACAGATACATATAATTAAATAAAAATGTGTAGTAAGTGTGAACGTGTCAATACTTAATGGCCAGTCATTCACCAATAATATGTTTTTTAAGATGTTTTTTTAAAGCAAAAGATTAAATCTAGGGTATGTTTCTGTTCTTAAAGTTAGGTGTTTCATTACTTGGGTAGTTTAAATAATAAAAGATTAAAATTTTCTAGGCCCTTAATTCTTGCACAATAGTTTTTTTAAAAGTATGTAGGTTGTGTCAAACCCAATAGAGTAAGAATGATGATGTTAAAGGTTATGGCAAAATTTAAGTTTAGTTATGTTTTGAAATAGAACTTGTTTGTTTGTAACAATTCATTATCTTTTTCCATTTGATCTATCTAGTTTTATGTGGTTGATTCTATAGGTTTAAAATTACCGTTTTGAAATAAACAATCTTTAAAACGTGGGACCTATCTACAATTGCATAAATAAATCCCAATATAATATTTTGGTATTAGAGTGTTTAGGTTTTGTTGAATTCAATAGTTTAATGATTGTGACACATAGGCCTATAACAAAGTTAGGGTTTGGCCTTGGTATAAGGCCCTAACAAAAGATTCCTTGGAAATTTTTTTATTTTTTTCTTTCGTTTCATTTAATATTATGTGATTAACTTTATAGATTTAGGATTGCCTTGTAATGGTAGGCAATTTTTAAAAAATGGGGCCCGTGTTCATTGTAGACCTCCTACTTCATGGGCACCAAACATCCCATGTCCCCCAACTCATCACATATCATTAAACCTCATAGTTCCCGTCACCCATTCATCTCATCATGCGCCACCACCAACCTATCCTCCACCCCATCCCCCATGTAAACCATAAACCACCCATTAGTTACCCCTCCGATTTTAACAAATCATACACCCACTATTAGTGCCCCCTTACCAATTTCCCACCTTTCATGCGAATGAGGGGTCCCAACTTTACATTTTCCCAAATCCCTTCGATCATGCACAACTAAGACATTTTCCCCCTCCCACTCGATTGGTCCCTATAGTTGGCCATGATCATACACCCCAACCTACCCCCATTTCTTCAACACACCCTCAACTTCCATTTAAAGTCTTATGCTCCATTTGCAGGTGCCAATTTATTAATCGAGGGTTAATTTGTCATAAACATTCCTATCATACATCTAATTCATCCAATCTAAACCCTTGTGATCATCCTAGCCTAATACCTTCCTTTACTCTCACTTCACCTTCATTAGCTTGGACTTGGGTTTCAACATTGGATGTCATTAAGTCCTTTCATTTAGACCTTTGTCGTCTTCATTTGTATAACCACATTCCTTCTACTCTTCAGTGTGATGTATAAACGGCATTTTGTTTTCCATTGGATAAGTTAGCACAAGACTTGTACAATGTGATAATTTGGCACTTGTTCTTCCTATTACCCCAATGGTGTTTCGCTTTACCCCTTCGTGGCAAGGCGATAGGGCATAAGGAAATGAGAATTTGACTCAAGCATTTTTTAGCATGTAATTGGGAAAATTTGTAAGAGGAGTTTTTTCTACGGGCCCAAACTTTGTCAACTAGTTCAAGCTACATCCCTTTTCCCCAACATGATCCTCCGACTCATAAATGCATGTTTTATAATTTAGACTTTGGTTGTGCAAGGGAATATTTTTGGGCAACTTGTGTTTTGGCACCATTTTTTCCCGCACCCACATCCTTTAACACACTTCAACTCTCACTGCATTACACCCCAAATCAGATGGCTATTTTTTGTTTTTCTTCAAAGATTACGAGCTAAATTGAGACCTTGAATTTTTTTCCAATTTTTTCAAGTTAACATTCCAATTTGTGCTGCATTTATTAGCAAGTGGTCTTTTTAGGATGGTTTTTTAACACCTTTGGGACTATTTTCACCTTAAAGATTTAGCGAGTGAATTCCTTTAGTTGTTCCAACTTTGTTTTCATGTTGCATAAGGTCACATTCCACCCCAAATTACACGCGTCCTTGGATTGGCCCGCCTTTTAGCCATGACCAAGCCTTCAGCTGGAGTTCGTCCCATTGAAGTGGGGGAAACATTGTATCGACTCACAAGTCGCGTTTTATGTCTTCAATTTCGTGAAACTTTTGCAACACATTTTTCCCCACACCAATTTGGATTTACAATTAAAGGTGGTTGTGAAACAATAATCCACAACATTAAATGCACCTTGGACTTTCACCTTGACTGCGTTGTTCTTTAACTAGACATGGTAAACGCTTTCAATTTAATGTTAAGAGGGGTCATATTTCAAAAACTTCGTGCAACAAATGGGAACATCATATAATTCATCCTTTTCATTTGTGCATTTTATTTCCATCCAAGGCAAGGGCATGAAAAAGTGTTGGCCAAGAATGTAACCCAAGAGTCACATTCACACTCTTGGGAGTCCAAAGGAGTGTGAGGGAATGAACCCGCACATTCCCAAATGGACTCCCATTTTGGGAATTAGAGCCCCAATGGACTTCCAAATTTTCAGAAAGCAACTTGAGGGGTCAAAACTCATTAAATTAAATAATTCTTTATATAATTGGAAATTTCTTGAGATGTAGATGTCTAAAATGGGCTTGCATGATCCATTTGAATGTTTACAACACAAGTTATGGTTAAAAGAAAGGCTAAGAATCAAAGTGTCAATTTGATTCCTAACCATTAAAAGTCGGGAATCACCCTAAATTACGTGTGTGTAGGTGGCATGCCACATATCATTGGAAATATCTTGACCATGGCTATAGTTTTGTTTTATACCTCATTTCAATTAAAGGTTTACATAAAAAGTTATGGGCCTCCAAAATGGTGAGAGTCCCAATTTAAAAAATTTCGAGATTCCAAAGTCGGGAGTTTTGAGAAAAATGATATTTGGATGCAACCCCTATGGTTAATCATAGATAATATTATAAGGGGGAAGGTGATGGCTTCCCCCAAGTTTGGGCCATGGTGAGTTTTGTGAGTTTGTGTATGCCCCATGTGGCTCATTCATGCACCAAAAATGCTCCAATTATGCACTAACCAATTTGTTGTTTGGTTTGTGTAAGTCCATATGAATAATTGACCCGTTTATCACTTGTCCTAATCCCCATCATGGAGCTCTAGTACAGCCCTTTTACCCCCAAAGTGTTGTAAACTAGGGAACGTGCTCTAACTCCTTTTTTCATTATTTTCATTTTCAGAATTGCATTTGAATCTTTCAAGGAGTTTGGGGGTGTGTTAGCACGAATTGAGAATAACACATTTCTTTTTTAACACCACCTCAAGGTGGCATGTGATCCTTTATCACCCCCAGCCCTTGATGTGTCTTCATCCATTTGAACAACTCATTAGGCAATAAATGGTTCAACTTCAAGATTCCATCTTAAAACATCTGCACCATCATACCATTTCCAACATGCTTTCAAACAAGACATATGAGGCCCGTTGTGCTTAAATTTTATCATGTTCTGGCCTAGGGGTAGGCACTTAATTTATAGCTCAACTAGTCTTCCCATAAGATAGTTCAAATAAAGGAAAGGAGTTATTATAATCAACACCCCATTGATCAATTCCTCCCCTTAACAATTGAAGTATTTGGTTGCTTACACAAACATGCCAATGTGTTTTACACAATTGTGCCAATGCCATTTGGAGCTTGAAGGGGATAAAAGGTCCTCATTTTTTTATCTTGGTCACTTTTTTTCATCAAAAAGTTTCGATCACATTACAAAGGACGCAAGCGTTTTCCATTTTAAGTTGGTTGTAGTCGTAGGCTTAGCTACTTCCCAACTTCCACACCTTCAAGACACACCTCCCATCACCACGGTCGATTTATTGCAAGCTGTTGATTTTTGACATATAAATATACCTTCCATAGGCGATTGATTATGGACATGGAGAGATTTTCACAACTACTTTGAGCCAACTTGATGTCCTATCACTTCTCCCTTTTCTTTTATTTTACTCCTTTGTACATTTCCCTAATCTATGGTGTGTTTCTTAATAAAGCTTTACAGGTCTTTGATGATACACCATCTACTTACCTAGCTGTTGCCTATTTTTGTACCTATCTACTATCTACCAATGTCTAGCACCTGATTTTTAGAATGGGTTACCAATGTTAACTCAGATGAGGTTCATCCACATCTGAGTCATAAGTCATAATGGGCATCCAGTGGCCCGTGGTCTGGTTCAATGTACCCAAGAATGACCATGTCCAATCCCGGTGGCCAATGGTTTTTTATTACAATAATCTCTGGTTCACAATCCCTGGTTTCATGTGAACACGTTGGAAGGTAGAGGCTGGGGAAGGAGGACTTTGCGGCGTTGGGACTACCATGCGAATCACAAGTCCCTGCATGGTATCTAAGTTAAAAGTGTTTTTTTTCCCGTCAAGGAGAAGGTTTCTCCTTGAGGGCCTAAAGGAGAGACCTTTCTCGTGCGCGAAGAACCGATCCTATTTCATTAAAAAAGGATTGAGTTTTGGTCCCTTCCCAAATTTGGAAGTGACCAGTGACGGCCTTGCGGGTTCTTTGACTTTGCAAAAGGGACCAGTGACAACCTACCACTTTTGGAAGGAGCATTTGAAATCTTCTGCCCCAGAAGTGATAAAAAAATACACTAAGGAAATAGGATCGGTGTTTTTTAATGTATACGGTAAATCCCTGGCAGCGGGGACTTACACTGTGTAACATTCGAAATAATCAATGCCTTACAAAATAATTTTCTCCCTTTCCCAAATAATTTTCTCCCTTTAAGAGATTTGATTGAGTTGTGTATTTCGCCCTAAGAATCTTACAAAATTATGTTATCTGCCGTGGGGAACATTTGGTAAGCCTGATTACAAAAATAATCCACCCTCCAAATACACTAAGATTTGTTATGAGGTTGTTCAGGTTAAAAGTATTGATAGGAACAAGTTAATTTCATCTCACTAGAGTGATTCCAAGCAGTGAGCTCAAGCATTTGTTGAAATAATTATTAACTTAAGTACTAAAGTTATCTGAAACAACATTTCACATATGATGTTCTTAGCAGGACCAACCTGATTCTGATCTGAACACAAAACCATATAGCCTCACCTACTTACCTATAGAAAACATGTTTAGAAAAGTCAAGAGTCACGAAGTTGCTGCAGGGAGTCAACAAAACATACTACTCCGAATTTTAGTGTTTGCAAGCATTCACTTAAGTGCCAGCATTTCTTGTCGGGTAAAGCCGTAGTATGAGTGCATTACCGATATAAGTGGCCCACCTGACATGGTAGCCGATGGGGGTGCCCATGAGGGTGAGCCGCGATTTTTGTGATGCCCTCATCAAAGGGCTTTATCAGGTGTAAAAGTAACAGGCCCAAATTTCTTTGTAACTAGAATTTCTTTATGGCGTGGAACAGCAGCGGGCCAGGTGGCTGGCTGCAGGAGGAGAGGCCAAGGAAATAGCAGGGTTCAGGGAAAGAAATGGAGGGGGATTTGTAATATGGTCGAAAAAAAGTAATCTCCCTCCCACGTGGAAATTACATTTTGTATAGTTTCTCTGTTATACACAAGGAATTTGGGCCCAGGTCTTTATGAAAGAAAAGTTGCCACCTCACAGAGACATACTGTACCGAATAATTGGCGGATTTTGTCTACATACATACATAAATACATATATATATATATATAACATGGGTCAGGCGGCCTTAATTTTTTTTAATAAATAATTAAATTGGACCCAATTTGAATGTTAAAAATTTCTAATAGTAGAGAATAAGGATACAAGGCCTCACAATGGCATAGTAATGCATTGTATGAAAGCAACTGATTGGACTTGTCTCTTTTACGACGTTGACAAGAGCCCTCCTTACGACAAGGCAGGTGCTGCCTAGCTGCTACCCATCCCAAGTTAATCCAATGAACATGGGGTGTCCATGGACCGCGAGATGGTTAGTACCCTAAACCTCTCTATCCATTTGGAAGAGTGCGCATTACTGCGATCTAGTCGTCTTTATTTTTCAAGTGTTGCGTGAAAATGAATTTGTTCTAAAAAGTCCGTGTATTGCTTATGCTTTTCGGTGAAGGTTTGTTTAATCGGTTGTTTCTTGCTTAGCATGTTATTACCATTACGTTGGAACTGTGTTGAAGCTGCGATGAGTTGGTGTTTTTTTTTCCCCGACGGTCGGTTCAGGTCTTTGTATTGCTTTTGCAAAATGAAGACGGGTTTCGATATGGCCTTTTGAATATTATTATTCTCACTGTTTCTGTCACCTTGTGAAGCTCCAACCACTTTGAGCATCCTTTAAAAGTTCTCTCTCTCTCTCTCTCTCTCTCTCTCTCTCTCTCTCTCTTCTTTTTTTCTTTTTGCTGCTTGACAAATCGGTTGTCATTTCACGGGGTTTTGAGATCCCAAGTACTTGTGTTATTTGGTTGCGTATATGTTTTGTTTGTCTCGTTTGTGTGGTGTCTTTGCGAACGGGTCTGGGCGCTTCTTCAATGGCCGGAGGAGTAGGAAAAACCTTGGTTTTGCTTTTTGGGGACTGGTAGTCCACCGATTCGGCGGAGGTTGGTTACGGCGTGTTCTACCTGCTTTGGCTTCAAAGGGTTGAGCCTTCGGCAGAAGTTGTATTCTGAGAGAGAGAGAGAGAGAGAGAGAGAGAGATTATTTTTTCATCATGGGAAACGCCTCTGTTTGTGGTGCTAAGGGGGACGAACCATTTGTGACAGTTTGTGGTGCTAAGGGGGTCGAACCATTTGTGACAGTCTTGCGAGGGAACGGGGCAGTTTTGACATTTTTTAGCCCCATGCGCGTCGCCGACTTGCTTCAAGAATATCCCGGCCACTTTGTGTGCCACTCCAGTTCTCTCTTGCTCTTGCACGAGGTGAAGCTCTTACCGCCTCATACGATCCTCACGCCCTGGGAAACTTACTTCCTTCTTCCCTTTCCCGCGAGCAGAAAATCCAACTGTGACGACTTGGGCAGTGCCTCTTCTTCTTCTCCTTGTCGAGCTGATGACCCTCAGCAACAACGACAAGATACCGGGACTATGCAGTTCGTCATATCCAACGAACTTTTTGCCAAGATTCTAACCGGCTCCATAGCGGAGGAGGTCGAAATGTCCAAGTCTAGGGGAAGGAGCGCCGAAAGAACGCCGTTGCTACAGGAGATGTTGAAATCGTCCAGCATTGATGAAGCGGTGACAGCCGAATGATTGCCTAGTATGGTGCCAAATTCTTTTCGTTAGTCTTACGCCCCCATCGCTGGGGTTCTTGGTCGATTTTTCTTGCTGCTTTTTTGAAAGTTTCAGCAACGCTTTGGTTTTCTTGTTAGCTTTACTGACAGGACTCTTCTGCTTCGTTTAATGCATATCTTCCAATATTGTTGCGTCTCAGAGTCATGGCCACAGACGATACCAACACTGAATTCGGTTTCTGCTGTTTGTGTTTGCGGGGGTGCTGGCTGAAGAAAGGAATAGCGGCCATCGAGACTTCTCGTAAACTGCCTCTACGTACACCGGTCTTAAGCCCCACGGGAGACGACCAGGAGTTGAGAGAGTGCGAGCGAAGTCATTGTATCGTAGGACAGAAAGGAGCATTGACGTACCATGAATGAGATGGGGGATTCTTGGGAGTTTTTTGTTCAAAACATATAGTATAATGTAAGGATTGCAGAGGGTTGAAGCTTAGAAAGACTGCACAGAGTGTTTTGAAAGTCATCTAAACCATTTGCATCCTTCTCCATAGTGATGCAACAACATATTCCACTTGGAAGGCTATCTACCTATTCAAGGCTTGTATCATACGATCTAAAGGGTTTGTGATTCTCTTCACTTCTGCAGGGAATGTGGCATGTGAGAAATGAAAAAGATTTTTGCTATAGTAAAAGTGTCATCACTGAAAATCTAGATTGGTTTTGATGGGTTTGCTGAGGACACTGAACTGTTTTGATTTTTGGGAAAGGCTCAGAAAGGACCCCAAGGAGTGAGTTCAGGATCATATTTGAACTTGTCTTTTCTTGATATGCATTTCTTTTGTTTTGATAATTGAACCCAACATGGTACTAGTAAGTTGTGGAGCTTGTGTTTATTGTCCTTAGAATGTCCATCACTATTCATTTGCTCAGATTGTAGGATGTTGCCTTCAGATGCTCATTTCACTAATGGCTCCGTGAAAATGGTATGTGATCTGTGTTTATTTTATTCAGAAGCTGATGCTGTTCTTCTCTATTTTTGGAGGAGATTCAATGATTCAAAGGTGGGAGCAATCTATACTGTCTTGTGGAATCCTCTTGTCACTGCAGACATGTTGTTGGTATGCTGTGAATAATTTCTCTTAGTATGAAGGTCAAGTTTATGTTGTTACTTTAGCTTCCAGTGTATCCTCTTTTGTATATTGTTTTTTTCACAGGAGATGATCTTTTTCAGGGGGAACTCTCTTGTGATAAACTGTGCCTAAGAACTACCAATCATTGAATTCCCCTTAAATACATTCAGTCTTGTTTACTAGGGTTTGGGCAATATGAGTGTCTGCACAAACGTCTGGTGAGGGTGGTGGTTTTGTTTACGAAGTCCTTGCATCTAGCCTTGGCAAGCAAGGCAATGTCTGCACTTCACCTTTTTTATCTCATTTCGTTGACACCCAGATCCCAGTACCTTCGCTCAATCTTTCTCATGCTTTTCTTCTCTCCTTGTGTTCAGTGAACTCACAAGTCCCTCCCCACACCCCACTCTCCACCTCAGCACCCTATAGCAGCATGGTGAATCTATGTTAGGCTTCTTTGGCCCTCTACATTACACTGTTGGTGATCTGCATTTTCAGGTCTAGACATGAGGACAAAATTTGGAGTGTCTCTATTGCCATCAAACTTTTCCATCTCCTCCTACCATCATAGCAAAACTGCAGAGAGGGAAAAGGAGTGGGCATCTCTAAAAATGGTAGGAAATATTGGGAGCACTGAAAATATAGTTTGGGACTTCAGATTGTGATAGGAAGTGCTCCAAACAGACTTTCATCGGTCCATCCAATGCTAATGGCAAGTAACACAATCACATCACAAATAATTGGCTACATGAAGACTTTTGTTTCACATGCATTCAAACATCTTGGAATTTACTGAACCATTTTGTAATGAAATGGTTCATAACTTAGTTGTTCATACTACCTGCAGTTGCATCATATTCCTTGGAAATTAGGACATTTGTTATGAAATTTTGACATGATGAAATAAAAAGTTTACAAGATTTATGAGCAAATTAAATGATATGCCATGTGCAAATGAACAGAATAAACATGGGAAATTTAATGCAACTACCCATTATTTGTTTATTCATTTTGTCCCCTTAGGGTAAACAGGTCAGTAACTGAACACATAAAGAACCCTGAAATGAAGGGCAAATTGTTTGTTGTTTTTCAGGCCATGGGGTCTAAAGATACATTCTTCCCCATCTCGGGCACACCCATAGTCCTTTAAATGAAAGGTCATTTGGTGGAAAAACAAATGGGACATACCTCCCCAAAGGAAGGGGGTCCACTAGTCGAAAATTAAGTTAAACAAACACCAAACATCTTGTTGACCAAATTTTATTCAGTGCCATATTAAAGAACTGTGAACATTTGACAATTGCATAAGATCTAATCCTTAATTGAATTGTATGAAAGAGAAATTTGTTCAATATTTTGTTCAAAAATGTTCATCACACATCATTGGCCAAGATTGATGCTCACAAAGAGGTGAGAAAATCTATGATGATAGAAAACCCTTTGTTTGTATAAACCTAATTTTGAAATGGTGTTGCAAAAGGGTTTGAGGTTTTGGGTTTGGTGCTCACACTTTGCACCAATTGTAGTCTCTTCCACTATTTGCCGATATGTTTTATATTGTGCAATTGATGTTTGCAAGTGCTCATTGGAGATCTTAGGAGTTCATCACCCTTCATGATATCATCGTTGTTAAGGCTAGGAAGTTTTCTAAGCCAGTTTTGAGGAGTTGTAGTTTTGGAACTAAAAATCAGATTTTATTGATTTTACATTATCAATTGATTTTACATTAGAACCGATTTTATGACATAACCGAAATTTGTACATAATCAATTTTGAGAAGTTGTTTATTAATAGAATTGAAAAATTAGTTATCACTTTTGACTTTAGTTCTAGATTCTAAATGTAGGATAAGGTTGGGTGACTTGGAGTTTAGAAGGATTTCTAAGGATTTTCATTTTTAAAAAAACCCCCACCATTTTCTTACAAGCTTGAAATCTTTTCTTGGGGAAGCTTGAAAGGTCTTTTTCCCAATCTTTGTTTTGATGCAACTATAATGTAATTTTTTGCACTTTGAAGCTTTTCGGATGAAGTGAATTTTGTTTTTGCTCAAGTTTTTGATTTGCAAAGTGTGTTGAAATTGTATTTTCTACTTGTTGTTTGATTATTAGCTTTGGAAATGTTGCAGAGTAGTTTATTGTTATTTACTTATTTTTCTTAAGAGAAAGTGGTAGGCTATTCATCACAAATTTAACATGCAACAAATTAATAATGAAAATCATGCAAAGTTCATTCATTCATAGGTTTGTACATTTTACACATGAATATCATGCATTGAAAACACATTTAACACATGGATAAATGTGTTGACAAATAAAGTATGAACCTATGAATGAATGAATGAATGAATGAATGTCATACATAAGAAATTCATATGACATACGTTCATTCATAGGTTCGTATTTTATTTGTCTTCCAATAAATTTGTGTGTCAAATGTGTTTTCAATTCACGATATTAGTGCATGAAACATACGATTCATGAATGAACGTATGTTACACGATTTCCATTTCTAAGTCATGAAATGCTAAGTTTATGATGTTTGCCTAACTATTTTCCCCATGTTTTAAAGTGATTATTTGTCATTAACACTAGCAAAGTTGAAGTGTTCAAATTTGTATTGATTTTCAATCAAGTACCCAAAAACACTTGGGAATTCACTTGGTGGGCCTAACATTTGGTGACCATTCTGTGAATACAAAACCAGAATTTATAGTTCAATAGCTCTTTTGTTGAAAAATTTAGTAGAAGTTATTTGTCTTCATTGAACAAGTGGGTACTATTTCTTCCAAAATTTCATTGTTTTTACAATTCATTCTTTTGTTAAATTTTTTAAAATAATTTTTAAAAAATTATTGTATGTGTTAACCAATTTTGTTTATGAAAGATGACAATTGTGTTGTTAGGGAGTATGAAAAAGCAAATGAAGGAAGTGTTGCAATGAGAAGGTGGGGATGTACCTTTTATTAGTCAAAGAACACAATTTCACACGATAGATCAAGAAGGCCTTGCTACTCTACATATTGTAAAGTAGCTAGAGGTTGGAATCAACATTGAAAAAGGAGAACCAAAAATACAAATTAACACCAAAATTCACTTGATGGAGCAGTTAGTCATGACTACAAATGCAAAACCTTAGTGGGGCCATGTTTGGACCCCTATTGAAAGTGATGTTTTTTGATAACAGGAGACAATTACACCCAACACTCGAGCCCAAGATATTGAAAATTTTCAACTCCAAAAAACAATTGAGAATTAGGCAAAGTCTCCGGTAAAGGTTGTTTTTGAAACTAGCGATAGTGACCACTCTTTGACGATGAATTTTTGTGAGGAGCGTGATTCACATTAAACAATTTCAATAATGCCTACCTTTATTATTGATTCCACACCCACTAGCCAAATCTATTCTTTTTATAAAAATCTCAAACATGTAATTGGAAATTGCCTTAACGGACTTAGCCAAGTACCGATTTTTGTGACAGAATTGATTTTTGGTACCACCCAACCTGCCACTTTAGTTACCTCACAAATTCCAATCACTCATGTTCCTATAGTACTTGAATGTACCTCTTCTTTCATAGTTACCCCTAGTCACTCCATTACTCAAATGTTGAATGACATATACTTGATAGCAAATCCTACCGGAAATAGTATTTTACCAATATACCTTGGGAACTATGGACCGTCCTATGCAAGCAACAACAATATATCCCAACCCATGGATAATGATTTTTAATCCTCATTACCCATGAAACCTTCCAATTACTTTCATTAACACACCTAAACATGCGACATACCCTTTCCCAAATGTAATGTCTACCAAAATTGTTACAACTAAAGGAAGTCATGGTGTCCAAGTGTTTGCAATGGCTCCCCAAATAATTGTTCCCACTAATGCGTTTTCTATCGAAAATTCGATGCCCTATTTCCAACCACCCACACGAAACCCACCATTGAGATTTGGTAATTTTGGGAGTGGGATAGTCCTCTTCATGGGAATGGAAGGCCACTAGGAAGGGGAAGCAGATCTTCAAAAGGAGGTGGTGAACCTCTAGACAGAGGTGGAAACAGATCCCCGAGTAGAAGTGGATCCCCAAGTGGTGGAAGACCCCCAAGAGGAGGTGGAAGAGGATTTATAGTTGGAGGCACAAATGTGCTTTTCGATGCTCCCTGGCTAGGTTCCCCTTGGAACCCATGGTACCCACCATGGTATCCACCACTAGCCCCATTGTTCCTTCATCAAGGAAATTGTTGTCATACCCAATTTAATTTGTTGGGACAAATCCAAATCTTCATGTTCGAGAGTTTCAGAAAACCATTTAGGTTAATGGTGAGAAGTGGGATGCTAATATAGTGAACCTATTTCATTTCACCTTAAAGGATGCAATTTTAGAGGGGAAAAATTTATGCAGTTTCATTTGGGTTGCATTTTTCTAGATTTAGAAGCTGCATTTTGTAAACAATATTGCACCATTAAAATAGTGAACAAGTTTACATGGCTTTTAGAATCATTAAGTAAAGCAACAATGAAAATGTTGAGGTTTACTATGAATGGATCCTCAAACTTGCCAACTACCATTAACATAAGGTGGATGACAGTTTGTTGACAACCTTTTTTTAAACTAGATTGGTCCCCTACTTGCAAATCGCAATTGTGGGAATGAAGTGAAATATTTTATTTGAGCACAAGGAATTTGCGATCACCTATGAAAATACTATGGCAGATGCAGAATAGTATTGAAAATTGTTGGAACCACCGAAAAATCCCTGAAATCACAAAATAACGCTTAGATTAAAAGGATGTGCGATTTGTCATAAACCAGGGCATCTAAAGGAGCATTGTCATTAGAATCCAGAAAATTCAAACAACAAATTAAAGGATAAAAAAAAAGTTTTAGTGAATGAAGTTTATCTTTAGGCAAGGAGAAGAACATGTGGAAACCATAGAAAATAGGGGAACCAAAATCAAGGAAATTCCCCAATCTACTATTGTTTCATTTGCAATTCTCTAGAACACAACATTTATGATTGTCCCCAAAAATTAACGACACAAGAGATGTTTCGAAACAAAGTCTCCCATGTAGAATCGAAAAAAAAACAAGGTTGTTATTAACATGGTCTTAGATGTCGCAACCATGAGCCATAACCCACATTACTACAAAATGTGGGTGCAATTCACTAATCCCTATTCACTAAACTAGTGAATTCACTGCTTCTTCACTAGTCCCCATTCACTATAACCAATGAATTCACTCAAAATCTAGTGAAATCACTTGGCATATAGGGACACCTTTTGTTGTAGTGCTAGAATTGGTGCTGCTACGGGAAAAAAAACCCTAGAAGACCAAGATTACGGAAGATTGGGAAAAGGAAGAACAATTGCAAAAGACCTTTGAATCAATCATCCAACAAATGCAAGCATCAAAAGCCACATTAGAAACATCACTAGGGAACCAACTACCAATGCAAGAATCATTTGGACCACCGAAAATTGGAATTGATTTTGTTGACGATGGAGTAATTACCAAAAAACAAACTTTTTTCTAAAAAATTGGTCAACAATTATTGAATAGTAAGCATACTCTTACTCTTGGTCAACTCATGCAGTTGATCCTTGATGTAAAACAATACATGGTTTCCAAAATATCTCTTAATAGCCAACCAACCCATCTTCAAGGTCCACCTTCTAACGTAGGTTTAGTCGCCATAGATCCTCACATGGCAATAATCTAAGTGCACATGGGGAAAAACATAATGGAGGATGTCTCATTGGATGGGGGGTTGGGTGTCAACATTATTGTTAAGGATTTGAGGAAAAAATTAGGATTGCCTATCCTAAAATTTACACCCTATACCCTTAGGATGGCAGATTAGACCTTAACCAAACTAGTAGGGTTAATCCAAGATTTGCAAATCCATATCCATGGTATTTTGTATGTCATCACCTTCATAGTGATGAAAAACAAGGAACTAGATGCCAATTACTCCATGTTGTTGGGTCATCCATGGCTATGAGATGTTAATGTTATGCAAGACTAGGGGAATAACCTCATAATCATTGAGGGTAATTGTTGAGAATTCAAGCTCAACTAGTTAAGTTTCATTAGTTACTGGAGTAGGAAAGTAACTAGGTTACTTTCACAAGGTTGAATTACTTTTTTTTACTTATTTTAGTTTGGTTATTTGGGGTTTGGTCTTGTAGTTAAATACCTTGGTGTTGA
>Ga0116231_10006224_pt1 | contig 22933 bp, 12 predicted proteins | sample S1TSphgellanicum_2_FD_89695 | JGI IMG/M metagenome (GOLD analysis project Ga0116231, IMG submission 89695) | Host-associated microbial communities from peat moss isolated from Minnesota, USA - S1T2_Fd - Sphagnum magellanicum MG | ecosystem: Host-associated > Plants > Peat moss > Unclassified...
ATTAATGTGAAGAATAGTGTAAAGAAATGTTTTTTAATAAAAAACAAAATTTATAAGAAAAATATTTTTTTAGGTTTTAATTTAAAAAAGTTTTAGGGTTTTTTTTTTTTTTTTTTGGCCACAAATGAAGAACTTCAGGGTTTTAGTTTTCGCAGCTTAAAGGAGCTCATTAGGGTTTTAGGAGTACAAGCGTTTTGGTTTTCGCAGTTACCTATGTCAACCGCAATTAGGGTTTCATTTTTCGTAGTTATTAGGAGCTCAGTCGTTTGTCGTCCGCAATTAGGGTTTTGTTGTAGGAGTTTTAGGGTTTCAGTTTTCGAAGTTAGGGTACCCAGCGTCGTCCGCAATTAGGGTTTGGCGCTCTGTATAAATCATCCAGCACCCTCTCGAAGCTCGTGTAATGAGATGAAGGGTTCGCATTGTTTGGCTTCTGTGAGGTACGGTGTGCAGCGGACGCTTTGGACGATCTGTGGTTGTTTTTCCTTCTTCCATGGTGCCTGTTCTAAAACCGTGTGTTGTCGTAGTAGTTTGTTTTCTGACAGACATCTTGATAAATTGTCCTCTATAGCTGCTACTCCTGCTGCATTTGTACTCAAAGGTGCTTACCGTTTCAATGGTGGTGTGCCTCTCCTGTGAAGGATGCAGCAAAATGTACATCATGAAGCATTAAGGATGAGTGTTCATTTCCATGAGCACGTTGCTTACCGCGTTTCATACATTTGTTCCCCTCTGATGCGTCTTCCTTTGTAGTTAGCCCTGCTGCTGCTGCTGCTCTCTCTCTCTCTCTCTCTCTCTCTCTCTCTCTCTCTCTCTCATATGTGAACTTCTGCTCCTGAATTTTGTCCTTGCCTTGAGGTGCTTGTTAGCCGTTATTCTACCATCAGGTGTGTGACTCCCTTTTCACACTAGCTTCTGGATGATGACCAAAACTGCATGACATATCGCATGATGCTGCAAAAATTTTACACTCTAATTTTTTGCTGACAGAAGCTGGGGGTATTTCCTGTATAATATTGCAACCTGCCATCCTGAAAACAACAAAGCTACTTGTGTTGGTGTTGTTGTGCCTGTGATTTTCATAAAACAATACGCAACTTCCAGTAAGTTGGAGAATTGTAGAGGTATCAGCAAACCCATTTAACCTGGGTCCTATTCAGGTTTTCAGCACTTGGGTTTATGCTTCTGTTCTGTCATGTGTAGAGTGCAGGAATTTGCAAGCGCTCACCGGTTATGTAGTCCTCTTTCTCTGTCTCTCTATGCATTCGATGCTTTCTTGACATTTGGCGAAGCTTAAATGAAAGAGTCATTGTATTGTTCTATTCAGTTACAAGTCGTATTTCTGAAGCTGTAGGTAGCTATGGGAAGGGCAGGTGATGATACAAAGAAAGGTCTCGTTCGGCATAATGGCCCAGAAGCCTTGCTGACCATTCTCAAAAGATCACCACCCATAATCTGATGTTCTTCCTGAATTTTAGTAGAGTAAAAAAGGTTGTGCCACATCTCGAGGAAGTTTAGAACCTCACTCTGAAGTCATTCTCATGGAGCAGATACGAGATTCTGTCCAACTGCATCTCCTCTGACATCGTGTGATTTAGATGCAAATTGTACAACATGCATCTAAATCAAGGGACATAGGTTATGAATGGATTACTACATGAAATATAAAAGACAAATGTCATTTCACATCATACAATAGGAGCAATTACACGAAGGAGTCTGCTACTACAGAGAAATGAGCAATTTACATGTGAACATGGGAGCAATATGGCAATGTTAGTCAAAGTATGTGCAATTTGTTAAATACACATTAAGGACAATTTTGTGAAAATCAAGTCTGGACTTGTAACCATTATATTTAGCTGATGGCATGGGGTTCTAATTGCTGCTAAACCCATAGTTGCACATCAAATTTAGAGCAAAAGCAAGGCATCAAACTTAGTGAAACTATGCACCCAATGGAAAACACTACAAATCATCAGGTTTTGCAATTCAGAACTTCCAACATCCTAATTGATGGATGTTGCAACCAATGGCAGAGTAGTTCAATTGACATTTTTTTTAGTTTGTTTTCATGTGTAATAATATACTACCAAATGGTCAATAGTCCAAGAGAAGTGGAAGACGATAGTAATAATAAAAAGTTTGGATCTGGTTCCTTTCATCTTAAACTTACATAAATCATTATTGTCTAATTGGCCTTACCAAGGCAAGAACATTGTGTTTAGATTTATTAAAGATTATAGTAGCTTAAGGAGTTTAAATGGGTATTTCCGAAAGATGAAATTTTGACTTGTGTTGAAACTCATACAAAGAATAGAGTATCATGAGAATGTATAACAAGAAAGTGGATGGAAAGTTGCAAATGATACGTTTACATTGTTTCTTTTTAGTTGTTCACCTTGAAGAAATTATACAAGTTAGTTGTTCATTGCTAACATGGCAATATCCCAACAAAGAGTTTCAAAACATGACATCAAAAGGCTTGTGTTCTAAGAGATGGAGAAATGAAGAATGGATAAGTGATGAAAATATGTTTTCTTGATTATTTTAAATAATTTTAAAATTTTAAAATTCATTATCATTCTTTCTTCTTGAAAAAACTGAAATTTGATTGTTAGAATGAGAACATTGGTTTAAAATTTAATTGTTATCATGGATGTAAAATTTGTACATTTAAGAGGTAATAATTAAAACTTGAAGCTATGGTATTTTTAATTTTGAAATAAAAGGATTCTTCTTTTTAATAATGAAAAGAAAATCCATATAATTAATCATGTATCATTTGAAGTTTTGAAAAAACTGTAGTTATTTTAATTAATTAATGAACTAATTATATGAATCAAATTTATTTATAATTCATAATTATCAATTATCAATTTAATTAATTAGTTCATGATAATTAAATAAATTAAGTATTAGTTAATAATTAATAATTAATAAATTATTGAAATTTTATTCGTTACTAAATATTTGATATTAAATATGAATTATGTTTAAAAGCATGAAGATATAAATAGGCATATCCATATGTACTTTGAATTGAATTTTTCATTTAATATACACCTTTTTTTTAATTTCATATTTAAATTAATTATATGTATCCAGATAATTAATTATTTAAAGAATTTAGACCATTAATGATTTGGTAATTATTGATGAATTAATGATTATTTAAATAATCGATTTAATTCATTATGAAATATCCCTAATTGTGATTAATATTTATTTGATTAATAATTTATTTATTGTTAGTTAATATAAATTTAATTATATGAGTTACATTCATTTATTCATATTAATATTCAAATTATTGAAATAATAATTTTTTACAAAACATTACATATGAATATGTATTTTTATTAATTATAAATAATTGTATTATGATCATAGTTGAATAATAACATTTTAGTAGTGGTGCACTAATGACCATATTAATTATATCAATGAAACTCATAATAAAAAATTAGTTGTGAATATATCCTATAATGGGTGGTGGAAATGTGGACACATGATATGATTACATATATGTACATTGTATATTAATTGCAACATAGTTATTGTTTTAGTGAAACATTTATAATAATTTTAAAATAGTCACCACATGGTTGACTACATATATATATATGATGTGTATAAATCATCATGTAAAATATCCATTTTCAAATCACTTGTAATTATAATATAACTAGTTGACTTTTTGGCATTGTAATTTATTTATTAATACACAGCATTTGTAAAGAAATAATTACACAACAATTGTAATACTAAAGTATAGTTGCACAATAATTGTAAATGAGTTTTTTTCGAGTTTTAGTTATAAGGTAATGTGGTTTTTAAAGACGTAATTTCTCATAATGATATTTATGATGGCTTAAACTAATTTTACAAAGATGTTGAACCTATTGATGTTTAACCAAATCCCCAAAACATAAACTTCATAACATGAACCCAAGAATGCTACACCTATATGGCTAGAACACCTGCACCCATAATAACATTTCATAAGGCCAACAAAACTAAAGCACATTATGAACACAATAGGGTGGTCTACTAATCATCAACCTAATTTCACTAAAACAATAAATAATGGGACATCTTCATGATCAAATTTAAATATTTTCACAACTTGGTGATCAAGTACAACCTAAACCCCAATTAACACTTAATCAACATGTTCAAGTAGATCAAAAATCAAATAGGAGCTATTCAATTATTAAGGTTAAATGGTGGCCTTATCCCATGCCTGGCCATTAACCACACCAACTACAAATCCTAAGTTCACTATGACAATAATGGGGCATGTGGGAAAGCACGTAACCTTTCACCTACAATTTCACACTAAATATAAACTATCAAAATGTCAACCTTTGAGCATGTGTTCACCCTAAGGTCATAGCTAAATAGCACACACCTTGGTAATCCCCCTACCCTCTAAAAACATATGACAACTCAACCAACATGCTAAAAGGCATAAGCGCAAACCAATAAACACAAATGGAAATGCACAAATCATGCAACATAAATTTCGACTTTTGTGATTCCCACACAAGAATCATGACATTTATTCAAATTTTCCATGTTCATTCATGGTGTGACAATCCACCACCTATAAGGTGCAAAAAATATAAGACACTAGCACAATGTTGAATTGCTAATTGTTTGATGCGAAAAAGTTGACCACAAACCATCATGTGCTCTGAAATGAACCTCCAAAACTTCCTATCTCCAAATGATAAAAAAAGTCTCATGATGGAATTATTCCTCTCAAAGAACTCATTGATGTAAAAAGTTTCAAATTTCACCTTTGTATGGGTGAAAATTGAATTCCCAAATATTGAATGGCATAATTCCACAAATGCCAAATCACACTTTTGCCTCTAAAACTTTTTGTCTCCAAAACTTTTGCAACTTCACATGCATGTAATTCTCTTCTCCAAATACTTAGCAATTTAGACAGTTTGTCAATCTGACTTCGTATGCAGAAAATATGAATTTCCAAAAAAATTCAAAATAAAAATGAATTAAAAATTAATTTTCTATTTAGTCTTGGGGTCAAATCGTTTGGTGTAGCTCATAGGTGGATTTTTCACTAACTAGCCTACCCACACAATCACTAACCCATGTTTGCCCATTAACTACCCCTAGCATGATGGATGAATTTGTTTTCATACAAATTTTGGATGAAATTCTTCAAATGGATGAAAAATGAAAAATAAAAATAAAAATGATGGCAAATTTGGATTGGTGTTGAACTTGCACCCTAGGTTCGGGAAAAAAAAAAGGAGGTCCAGATTGGACCCTGTGGATCCCCTTATTTTGGGCCTCCCCTAAGCCTTGTGAACCTCCCAACCTATCGAACTTGGCAAGTTCAAGGGGAGGCTTGGAAGCACTTAAAGTTCGTGGTAATGGTGCCACAAAGTTTCATTCTCCTACCATTGCCCCCCTCTTCTTCTTCCTCCCCCCCCCCCGCCTTTTTTTTCTTCCTTTTCTTTGTGTTCTTTTCCTTCCTCATCCATCCTTCTTTTTTGCTATAAACCCCACCCACAAAAACCACCATGGTGAAAAGCTTTTCTTTTCATCATTCCTGCTCCTCCTAAGCTTTGCACTCCTTCAAATGATGATGATGAGGATGGTGACAACGAGGATGGTGAGGATGACTAGGGAGGGCATCAACACCCCCCCCCCCACCACATTGGATCATGTGTTGGCATTGAAACAAATATAGGAGTTTAGAGCTTTCGACAACGGGTGACGATGGTGGTGGTCCTTGATGTTGTTGTCACCTAGTTGTGATATTGTCAAAGAAGAAAAGAGGAAGGGAGAGAAAAGGGACGGTAGAAAAAAGAAAGAAAATGAGAAACAATAAGGGGGCCCCTTGTGATAAAAGCAAGGCCCTCCTTACTTGTGGATTTTTTTTCACACCTTCCCACACATTTCAAATCCCAAGAACCAAGCCATATTTGGGTTCAAATCCCAAAGGAATTTCACATAAAAACAAGTACAAAAATGCCAACTTCACTTACAGAATATACCAAGATTTGTAAACAAACATTATTTACAACTCAAGCAAAACTCTTGCAAAAACCAACCTATAATACAAAAACAAAACAAAATACACAACACTTGCTATTAACCTAATCCTATGCATAACACACACCCACAAGACAACCAAAATTCAATGTTAAACAAATCTACCTAATTGCAACACAAAGATAACTAGCTAAGACTTTTGGTGATTCAAAATATGACTTACCTACAACAAGCAAAAATTCAAGCCCAAAGCATAGAAATAATAAAAGTTATGAATTAAATAAAATTATAAACGCAAGAAAAACTTACAAACATGAAAACACTATGCCTTGGAATCTCAAATCACCAAAAGTGATTTGAACTCACACAACTTGGGATTATATTCCATGACAAAATATTTTGAATCTTGTTCACACTTGAAACGATTCAAGATTAGACTAATCAATGTAGCTAACCCAGTTTATCCCTAATTAAATGGAACTTAATTGAGCAACTAAACTAACACACTCGATAGAAGTTTAATGAATTGACATCTTTAATGATCCCAACAATCTTGGCCCATGTACAATTTACAAATGAAGTTTTAATTTCATCTTTAAGGTTTAGGGTTTGCTTTTTATTTTGGTTTCAATTTATTCATCTAGGGTTTAAGGTTTAAGATTTTTCAAGTTTGTTCTTAAGGTTAAGTTTTGAATTTTTTTTTTGCATTCAATTTTTTCATTTAAAGTTTAAGGTTTATGGTTTTTAAGGTTTGTTTTAAGGCTAGGGTTTAAGGTTAAGGTTTCATTTTCATTTTCCATTTCAATTTTTTTTGCTTAGGGTTCAATGTTTAATGCTATTAGGGTTAATATTTGGGTTTTTTTTTTCTTTTTTACTTCAATTTTTTCATTTAGGGTTTAAACTTTAAGGCTTTCAAGGTTTGTTTTTAAGGTTAAATTCAAATCTTCATTTTTTATTTCAATTTCTTCATTTAAGGTTTATGGCTTTTTGGGTTTTTTTTTAGGGTTTAAATCTGATTTCCATTTTTTGTTTCAATTTTTTCATTTAAGGTCTAGGTTTAGGACTTTTGGAGTTCTTTTTAAAATTAGCTTTAATGTTTGACTTTCATTTTTATTTCAATTTCTTCATCTAAGGTTTAGGATTTATGGCTTTTTAAATTTAGTTTTAGAGTTAAAATTTTATTTTATTTTTAAAATGTTTATGACTAAGTTAAAAAACAAACCTATTTTAACATTTGAATATAACAAGAGAGGCACCAATTATGTCGGACATGTTGTGTAAATGATACATGAATAACGTTTTTTGAAATTCATACTGTATGTGAAACATGAAAATGTATCAATGTATGACACTTTCACATGGAATTGGTCGAAATATTTTTGTGTGAAAATGTAATTTTCATTACATCATGCATTAATGAGACACTTGTAAATGAAATTTGATGGTTGACACCCAAAGAAAGAATTGCCCTATATACACAATTGCAAGAGTTCCTAATATGGTGTATTAGGTTCATAGATGGCACCTTGGTTGAAATTCAAAGTTTTTATAATAGTGAAGTACATAAGATTTGGTTTGATGATTGAAAAAATACCTATGCTATTGGTAAATACAAAATTTCTATTATATATTCTAGTCTACATCTGGACTAAACATATCATGAAACTAATATTAATAAATTTTGCTCAATTAAATCTACTCGTATTTAAGTTCAGAAATTTAATCCAATCATGAAAAGTATGAGAAAAACATCGAAACAACAAATATGGCTATGGAATTCAAGCTTTTTTAGAAAATAATGCACTTGTTCCATACTCTCCAAACTGCATGTTCTACAATCATCTTCTTATGTCTCCCAAAAATGATATCTTTAAAACAATCTTATGATCAATTCAAATTCAACTAGTGATGAAAATGATGTAAACTAGCTAATAAATCTTAGAAAAGTAATTAGGTAATAAATATTAAGTAACTAATTATTCCCTTAACAACTATGAAGAAAATAATCATTATGGACCATCGTGGATTGTTCATATACATAGATGTTGGTTACCTTAGGTCCTATCATGACCTAAACATCTTATAACATTCAAACATCTATCAAGACTAACACCATCATTTCATTCATGGAGATGATTATTTTGAGTATCTATTGGGGGATTTAAGTGCACGGGTGAAAAAATGTTTATTTTGTGCAATATAGGATAGTGGGAGTTTGCATAGATGTTGATCATGATGTAGTGTGAATATTCAACAAAATGCATGTTGTTTCAAAATGTAGGTGGAGTGGGGGATTGCTAAGCTAAAAAAAAAATGGAGATGTTCCATGAAGAGGTTTGATTCAACAAATTCCAAGTATACACATCTATTTTAAACCATAATTCTCCACACATGTGAAGTGGTTGGGGACCAAAATCTTAATTTAAGTGCACATAACTAGCAAGGGGACTTCTAGCTATAAGTCCTAAAATGCTTTAACCTTTTATTTAAATTCCTTTTATGATATAACACTTACATCCTTAATTTTATTCTTTCATTCATTGTTGATTTCCACCTTTTTTGTCAAGGAAACATCCTAGATTTTGAAGGTGGAGATGCCACTATTTCCATGTTCCTAGATTGGCTTTGTAACATTTCTTCCTTGGTCATCATCCATTCACCATCACTTACATATGGTCTAAAATTTAAAGATGTATTGGGGAGAACGTTAAAACTTTCAAGGTTTGGGGAATGACCAAAACCATCCTTTGGTGGTACCACTAGGAACCACCTTAAGGAATGGTAAAGGAACCAAAGGTGGCCAAATCATTTTCATCCTTTCTTTTAAATGTTTTCACAACTATAAATTTTATTTTCTCATGTTTATCCATTGCATGCCATGATATATGGCTTGAAGTTTATTTTGGAATTAAAAAATAAAAATTGTTAAAATTCTACATTCCTAATAGAGATTGCCCCTTAAAGAATCAATAGCTTTAACTTTGGAAATTCATAACTAAATTATATTGATTAACTTCCTAATAAAAAATATGAAACAAATGATTTCAAAAAATTACCTTAAGAAATAAATTTCCAAGAAAATTTCAAATTTCATGTTTCAAATTTCTGTTTCTAACCAAAAAGTTTAAGGAAATGAATCAATGTTATGTTCTTGAATTTTTTTCTAAATGCAATGATTAGGAACATCAAAATACAATTTTTTTGATATTATTGAAATTTCAAAATCTATGGAACCTAATAAATATGTTCATTAAAAAAAATATGAAAATATTTATTTAAATGTTTTTACAATTTAAAAAAGTTCAATGGGTCCATGAAAATCAAGGTGTTCCTAATGGTACCACCCAAGGATGGGTTTGCCCAAACTAGAACATGTCATCCATCACATTTTGGCATATCATTTAAAGCAATTTTTGAAGCATGACCATTTGTAGCTTTGAGACATTCCAATATATAATCACATTGTTGTTTTCTCCAACCCTTTTTCATTAAAGTTTCTTGTTTTCAATTCCTTCAAGGTTTTTTGTATGCGGTCTTACAATGTTTCATATGCAAATATTGAATTTGGATGTTCATTTTGTAATCAACATATGCATTTCTCCACACTAAATTAGGGATTAGCCAAGTAATTTGTTTTTTACATGTGTTATATGTTGCAAAATGCATAATGTAAAAAAAATTCTAGTGCTAATATGAGTTGACTCCATTATTTGTTTAAGTGTTTTATATTTATGGGGTGCCTTTCTTTTATATAAAACTACAAATTCAAATTGTCATGTTTCATTCCAATCTTCACACTCTATGACCTTTATGATTATCATGAGGTTTGCCAACTTTTCAACCATACAAACAACCATGAACACTCAAACCCTTACACAAATTCAATTTCTAGTTTGTTGAAATAGTCATTAGATTTGGTCAATGGATTTTTAATGACCTCTCCTCTCTAGATTCCATGCAAATTAATCATTGGATTTCCATATCATTAATGTCTACATTTTTTATGGTCATTGGATTTTATGCAACCATTATTTGGATCTCCAAAACAAAATTTCAAAGTCCATTACAAAAACTTGAGTTGATAACCATAGAAGCATAAGATGTCATCCAAGACCCCAAATTGAACTCAAACCTACCCAAAAGGATTCCATCACAAAAACATATCCATAGAACCTCATTATGCCATAAAGAAATTTGTAAATTAAGCTATAGATTGCCCAACCTTTTTCAAGTTAGATTGTTAAGTATGTACATAAATAATTGTTCAAATTGAAACTGCCAAATGTGTTGTATGCTTGTCAAATAGGCCTATCCTATGAAACCTTTCAAAACCAAAATATATTTAACTTTATAATTAAATATGAGATGTACACTTACCAATTATGTTTCAAGTTCAAATAATTACCCTTGAAACCCAAACAAAGCATAATTGAGGTGCCATTTTGATTGGAAACCTATAATTAGGTTGCCCATAAATTGTATACTTTTACACAATTGTTCAAGTTCAAATAAGAATCCATATGGTCTTCTAAGATCATAGGCAAGTTGCCAAGTGAGTTGTAAATTAATGTAGATTTGATGGAGTGCAAATAAATGCCCAAAATATAGCCAAATTAAATCATAATCTAATTACCAAATGAATTGCATACTAATAAAATGGATTCAAGTTGACATAATCACCCAAGTAGAGTGGCATTATCATAATCAAGGTGACAAGTGAATTGCAAAGGCCTAAACACATCTTCAACTTGAAACAAATACATGAATAACTAAACTAGGTCATAGTCAAACTACTAAATGAGCTATAAATTGATACATTTTTATTCAAATACTTAGCCAATTAAGGTTTTAGAATCATAATCAAGGTGCCAAGGGAGTTTAAAAGGCCTAAACACCCTTTCAAATTCAATTAAGCACCTAGAGATTCAAAATGGGTAAAAATCAAGATGCCAAATCAACTATAGACTTGAAAAGACTTCTTCAAACCAAGTGCTCAACTAATTAGGGTTTTAAGATGATGATCAAGGTGCCATATGGGTTGCAAACCCCTAGACACATTTCCAAGTTTAATTAAGCACACAATAAATTAGAATGGGTGAGGATCAATATGTCAAATCAACTATTAACTTGAGAAGACTTCTTTAAGATGAAATGCAATGTTCAATTAAGGTTTTAGGATCATAATCAAGGTGGCATACCGGCTTCAACTTTAATTAAGGACCTAATTGGTTAGAATGGGTTTAAATCAAAATGCCAAATGACCTATAAACCTTTACAAAATTGTTCAAGTTCAAATAAATGCCCACATCAATTCACAAAACTAAAACACATCATAATATATATCTCAATTTAACATTAGATCTCCCAAGGCTCATTATGTACATGGTTGGATTTATAATTACAAATGTCAATTGCCCTTTTCATCTAGTAAACAAAGCTTTAGACAATTGATTTCAAATTGCAAATGTTGTTTAAGAAATTACCTTAGAAGTCCTTGGGCAACAATTGTGCAACGGTAGGAGATGTGATATTTTACAATGTTTAAAGGATACCATTCCATGGACGTGACCACAACCTTATGCCAACTTCAATGTATTTGACAAAGTCATCATATCATGGATGGGTCCATAGGCAATTTTGCAGAATATGCTCAACCACAAATGCATTTGGTAGAAGAGGGAGTAGATGTCTTAGGTATCCAAAAGGTTGTTTAGGGCTATGGGGAAGTTTTGGGGTACAAGGTTTTGGGGTAGGAAGCAATACAATTTCTAGAGGTTGTGGATGCAAGTATTCTCTTTTTTGAAGCAAAACAAGGTCTTTCATTTCTAGTCTTGGAGGCTCAAGCTCACTACTATGCATCAAGGATTAAACCACCCACTCGTTAGGGTTTAGAGAAAATCACCCACCTTGTGCCAACATATGAAGAATGACCACAAAGATAATTGCCAAAGTGTAAGCTCTTCAAGAAGACAATCAAAGAACTCTTTGTCCTCTTGCATACCTTGAGCTATTTAGAACCATGGTACCTTACATTGGAACTAAATCTCACCTTAAATTTTTTTGCAAAGTTTGAAACAAGTCCTTGAAGTTCAACTTCTTAGGCTTATGCTCCTCTACAATACTTGCTCACTCCAATACCAACTTCATCAAACACAACATGTTGCCTCCTCCTCAATGTGCAAACTCTTGCGTGTGCGAACTCCAAATGCCACATGGCTTCTCATTAGTGTACAAACCTTTTAGTGTGTGAAAACAATAAAATGCAAACAATGATAAATGAAAACAACAAGAAGTGAGAGGAAAGAAAGTCAGGAGGCAATTTTGGTTTCAGAAACCAATTTCAGAAGTAGGGTAATGCAAGTTTTTGATCCTTGCACAAGGGCAAGAAACTTGGCATGAATTAAATGCATTAATGCCAAGTCCAGGAGGATTCTTGAGTTTAGGGCCTTCTTATACCCCTTAAAAAAAATTTCATGCCATCTCCTTGATTTCATCTCATGAATTTGGCAAACATTGGCATTTGGTGCCATGTTTGTTGGACTTAAGGGATAAGTTTATTGTGCTAGTTTTAGGTAGATTATTTGGAGTCAAAAGAATGAGGGTTGGAATTAAATCCATTAAGGAGCACAGGGTCTCAAACCTGGCAGGACTCTGATGATTGGCTTAAGGCAATTAACTGTCGGATTCCCAAGTATGCAATCCAAGTGGTGAAATCATACTGCCACATCACATGTAACCTGCATCACAATCTCAATTCTTTCTGAGGAACCTCTAGTGGACCCACAACTGGCAATGTGAAGCACATTTACATCAAAAGGACAACAATCTTTTGGCTTTCCCTTTGCAGCTTCCCATCTGAGTACTGACTGACACATTCAACAATAGAAAGGTTACTGCGCACCATCAACTGTGATGAGACCTAGATGCTTCAACCAACCATGAAGCAAGTCTGTAAATCCCTTACCATTTATGTTGATTGAATCTAAAAATCTCCATCTGCTATCATCCTCCTCAATCGAAGCACATGCAACCTCAAAGGGTGGGCAGGGGACATACATTGAGCAGAGTGAGAGTCAACTTTAACCAGATGGTCAGTCACTGACTCCTTTATAGAGCTCACAAGACCATTGAGTGCATAAACCTTGTTGGCACACTGCATATGTCATCAGCTGCTTGACCAGGGTTCAGGAAATGGTTCAACAATGCACAAATGATTTTCAACTGATCAATCAATAGCTCAAAATGGCTGCAGGATATCATCCATGTTGGGTTCCATCTCACATCGATGCCCACGGAAGCTTCCAAGATTATAGAGAAAGTTACAGCAAGATTTTTGTCTTCTATACAGAGACAAGGAATGCTTTGCATGAAAGAGATGTAAAGGAAACACAGGTACCTCTGTGCTACTGTAACACATTTTCACCTGATGCACTGCTCTTCTTGTTCCAAGAGAGATAAGACGTGTCACCCAGGGGCCTGGGATTCCTCCAATGGACAATAAAGAAAAGAAGAGCTAGTAACATACACAGACAGCCAATAGTTAGGTAAGCAAAACCCAGAAAGTCGTTCTTGCCACCCAACCAGCTTGTGGTGGAAAGCACCACCTTCTTCTTGCCCCCAAAACTATATGTGTTGTACAAGTTTGTGATGTCCACAGTGATAGTATCACCTGCTTCCAAATCTATCTCAATCTTCCCCCACAATTTGCGGAATGATGGTAGAGCTGCAGTTCTCATCCACACAATGAGATCTTCATCCAGGGCCAATGGAGAACTGGGGTCAAGGCTTCCTCCACCTATTGTACTTCCCCCTGAGACATTGTTGTTAGGGAAGTTTGAAGGCAGTAGTGTGGAACTGAACTTGTACTTGACATCACTATTCCATGCAATCCCTTTCTTGTTGACAGTGAGGGGTCCATTGCTTCTCGAGACAAATGTGTATGTATCATTGAACAAGCTCCAAGCAATTAGACCACAAGGAACAATTGGCAGATTATTGACTTGTGCTTCAGGTGCACACAGATCCAAATCACTGCTTGAAACTTTGCCCCCCCTCAGCTGTGTGTCACTCCTGCTCTTCACATACCGCCGATGGTTCTGAAAGAAGTTATCTAGCTCATAGTAGATGTACACAGGCTGCTTCATTTTCTTGTTGATGTTCATTGTGACATTGCAGCTCTTTGCAGTGTTGATGTCCTGTATGTAGTTTACTTTTTGAGCTTTGGAAGCTCCTGGTATGTACTGATCCAAACATGCAGTCTCATACTGAGAAATAATTTCCACCACACTATGTGATGCCAATAGCGTTACCAATCCGATGGGGATGAAGATGACACCGACCAGCATGAAGGTACCAATCACCCATGCAGGTGTAAGCAAAGGTTTGCAGGCTGGGAGCTCCTGCTGTGTGAACTTTGTGTACTTTGGTTTCCTGGACTCCTTTTTTGGAATGATCAAATCACCTCCACCCAATGGATTTTCTGAGGTGCTTGCTCCATTGATGCTCATCTCTGCCCTTCCCCCAGCCCCCGCCAACCGCCCTTCTTCTTCTTAAGAATCTTCTGATCTTTCTCTTCAAGGCTCTTGAGAAGCTTGAAAACTGGATATCAACTGTAAAAACAACAAAACCCAAGCTTGAAAAACTGGACAAGAAAAAAGCACCAAACTGCATCCCAACCTTGAGAATCACAGACAATCCCATGAAATGAAGAACTCCACACTGGAATGACTGATGTCCTGCAGGTACACACTAGATACCAAACCTGAGGCCTGATGCTGCCAGGTGGGTAACACTGGAGCATCGTTGCCATTATAGCTGACTTCCACAATCTGTTCATAGGGAAGCACATTTGCTGTCTGGCTAGAAGACTAGTGATGTGGAAAAGCATCAAGGGTTAGGAGGTCCTGGCTCAGTTTTTTAGGTTCTCAGGTTTTCAAGGAGCTTGGTCTATGACAAATCCACATTGTAAGTGTCTGCTGATGAGAACAAATCCATGTTCCGAAGTCATGAGCTCAGGGGAGAGAGAGAGAGAGAGAGAACGTGTTGTAAGTTTCAAATTGACAGCAGCATGCATGGAATGTCATTGTCATTCCAGTTTCTGCCATTGCTCTATCCCAGAAACTTATGGATATTTTTTATTCATGAAAACCCGACTGATCATCGGCACAGAACAGCCACATTGTGAGAACCTTGTGAGGGCAGGCAGAGTAAAAGAAAACTTGAGCTGCTGCTTTTTCTGAACACCAAAATCCTTGTGATTCAAAGACGAAGAAGGCCCGCCGGAAAGAGAACAAGGCAGCATTTGACCTTTCTTATTGTGTCTTCTGTAGCCAGCTCCTATACAGATGTAAGGGGGAGAAAAAAGGAAACAACCGTCCTCAATGCTTCTTCAGTATCCATCATTATCATTGCCGCATTAGGTATCCATCTTACCGTCGCAAAGCACGATACGACCGTGACAACAAATGCAACAACAAACATACTCCAAAATGCTCTCCCGAAAAAAATAGAAAATTTGTAAATTAGAATAAAATATAATCATACATTCAATTTGCAACATGGAATAGGTGAGTTCGAAAACGTACCAAGCTTCGGGGAGAGCGTCGAGGATCCCGCGGCATTGCAATTGCAACGGCAGCGACGAGAAGCTCGAAGAGCAAGCTCGCGCCCGCGAACGACAAAAGGCGGCAAGGGACGAGGAGGAGAAGACGAAGATGATGCAGGAGGAGCTCTTTTCTTCATCCATGTGAGCACCGCAGATTATCTATTGCCAGTTGTGTGTTTGTGGATGAAACGTCCGAGTGCAGGGGATTTCCATCCAGGATGAAAACTGATGTCATCCGGAATACACCGATTTTTAATGCTGGAGAATCCATCATCCATGAAGAGATCGATGATGAGTTAGTGGTTGGCACAACTCACACTTTTCTTTTCTTTTACTTTACCATTTTTTTTTCAGTAAAGGAAAGCAAAGTGCTATTTTCTTTTTCTTTTCTTTTCTTTTACAATTATTTTTTTCAGTAAAGGAAAACAAAAAACCATTTTCTTTTCTTCTTTTTTTCTTTTCTTTTACAATTTTTTTTTTCAGTAAAGGAAAGCAAAAAGCCATTTTCTTTTCTTTTTTTTTTCTTTTCTTTTACATCTTTTTTACTCACCAAAGGAAAATAAAGTGCCATGTATGGTGGATGGAAACTTGTGAGGCTTTTTAATAAACACAAAGAAGAAACAACTAGAGTTAAGTACCTGGGTTTAGTTTGTTATTCAATTTTGTAATGTGGCACATTGGTGATCATGTCTTGGGACCTTAAGTAGTCTAGCTCCATTTTGTCCTACGCAACCTATGGTCAAATTTACCTTAAGCCTTGGACAACCCATTAGGACCTAATCACAATCTTATTGGTTTCATATGTTCATTTGAAATTTGTACAAAATTTATTATTTCATGGTTTGTTTTTTTGGCTTGTAGATGTTATGTGTTTAAAACATGTATGATGCATATATAAATAAAATGAAATATTTTCAATCACTTATAATATTTCATCATATTTATATGTGCATTGTACGTGTTTTAAACACATGACATCCATGTGCAAAAGCATAAAATCATGAAATAACAATTTTCACATGATTTTCATTATCAGATCATGGGATGGAAAGATTGTGATTAAATAAAATATAAAATTGTCATGTTTTGAACTCCATGTCCTAAGGTCACAAAAGCGGTTGCTTATGTACAAGCATAGGTTATTTATGAAAAAAATGAGGTGAGATCACGAAAATGCTAGGGTACTTAGCATGTAGCATGCCTAGGTTTTTTTTCTTGATGGTTTGAACATGGACGGAAGCTTGTTTCATCTGTCCACCAATAGTGATTTTTTAACATTTTTTCCCCATTTTAACCTTTTGTTATTATTATTATTATTATTTGGAAATTGCTCAAGTAAGATACAAATTTTGGCAAAGAAGAAGACCACACATGATGGTGGTTTTGTTTCTTGTTTTGGGTTTCCATGTTTCTAAACTCTTCTTCCTTCAACGATTTTGTTTGGTCCACAAAATCTTTCTTGTTTTTGCATTTTCTTTTTCTACTTATGCACAAAGAATACAATGGTGTAGGCAATAGTTAATGTGCCCAAGTTCATCACATGTAAGAAGAATCTTCAACATGCTAATCTTGAACTCATGTGGAAACCCATAATAATCTTCTAGTACATTTTGTTTCCCTTTTAGATTTCTCACAACTTCTCTTAAAATATCAAGGTGTGTCTCATTTCATATGTTGTTGTTTTAGTAGACGTTTATGATTGTCCTCCCATTATATCCTCTCTTCATGCAATATTTTACAATTGTATGGTATGTCTTCTCTTCTTCCTTGCAATGTCTTGCAACTTGTTTACAAATACCAAGATGCATGTAATCTACATCTTCTGTTGTTTTACTTGATGTTTCAAGTATATTTTTTCTTGTAATTCATAATTGTTTGGTATAATGTTTTTCTTCTTCTTTGCAATTTTTTGTGCCATCTCTTCACACGCCAAAGTGTGTATCATTTACATTTGTTGTCGTTGTATCAACCTTTTGGTGTTGTTTTCTTCTTGCATTATGGAATTTTTTGATACACATCTTCTTTCTTCCTTGCAATTATTTTGCAACTTACTAAGGTGAGTGTCATCTACATTTATTGTTGTTTTACTAAATGTTTATTATTTGTCTTTTTTTCTTTCAAACAAGAGAATTAATATGTTTTTTCAATTTTTTCAAATGCAACAAATTTTTAAAAAAAGATGGGAGAAATGTCAATTGGGATAGACATGGTGGCATATGTCTATAATAGATTGGTTGATGGGGCTTCTTCTAAGTCCATTTCAAATGCATTGCAAATCAATGATTCAAGGCAATTACAAAGGCTTATACTAGGGCCTTCGGTCATCATTTTCAAATGTTCCATCACATGAGTGTTGATGAAGTTTATAAAAAATTTGAAAAGTTATAACCCATCCATGAACATGGTGCAAATCGGTTGATTTACCAAGTGAAGGTGGTCTTGACAAGGTTGGATATTCAAGTTCATGATAAAGTAATAAAAATAGTCATTTTTTCATGTTTCCTTCATGATTCCTTAGATTCAATCCTAATTTGAAGGCAAAACTTATGGTGTGGATTACTTATATCCTTTGACAACAAAAAGAAACCAACCTTGCACACAATATTAAAAAAGAAACTAACCTTGTTCAAAACATTAACGGTGGTTGTTCACCATGCCCAACTTTTGGAGAAGAAAACACCTTTCACTAATGCTTGATTGTGTGAGGAGAGATTTTGCAAACAACAAACCTAAATGCCTAAATGCTTTGAAGAAAAGTAATTGTGAGCCTTGAACAATCATTTTGCAAAAGAACATTAAAATTGAAGATGGTTGTTAAGGCTTGCCCAAAACAATCACTATGCATATTTTATAAACAAAATTTTTACATGAAAGGCCAAATTTTAAAGGCATGCCCATCAATTTGCTTTGGGTAGCCTTGGTTTTAGGCTATTTAGACATTTCCTAGGTTACATAAGAATTTAGTTCCATGGTAAATGACCTACAAAACATGGCCATTTTTATATTTTGTAGTCATCATTTTGTCATGATGACCTAGGCCTTAAGTTGCCGTGTTTAACATTTTAGGCCACTTTGTCTTGACCCCTAGATATACTAAGGTGAGATTGCCCACAATTGATTTGTTTTAATGTTCTTCATGAATGGATAAAATTCATTCCTTCCTTACTCAAATATATATATATATATATAATTTTTTTAATTTTTAATTTTTAATTTAAATTATTTTTTTTCTTTCAAGTTGGGGAACGAAGAGGGAAGGTGAGTTGGGGGATTTTGATTACTTATCAACCTACCTAGTATATCTAGGTACCTACTTACACTAATTACCTAGTCACCCATCTACCTACTTGCTTACCCAAGCTATTTCCCCACTTACCTAATTACCAACCTATCCACCCACATAGGTGGCCTACCTACATACCTATACACTATGTAGTGTACTAAAAATCCTAAACCCTAAACCCAAACATCTTTTTTCCTACCTTACCTTCCTACCTATTTGTCTTTATTCCCTTGCCCCCGAGTCAAATGAAAGGCATGTGTTTTGTTGTTCCACCCCACTGAAATAAAATATTATATCAATTTTGTGATGGATTTTTGTTGTTGTTTTCATCCAACCTTGACAAGGCAATTTTTGTGTCTACTTTAAATGACTTTATATTTTCAAAATTTGAAAGCTTTTTATGGTTTCTAATGTAATAAAATATGGTAATTTTATTACATGAGATTTATTCAATGCACAATGGTAATGTTTTTATGTGATTCCTTTACATGAAAAAGGGTTTTAAACAAAATTAATTAAAGGTTTTGAAAATAACTATAGTACCTTGGGCTTTAACAACTTGGACACATCTTTGTTGATTAATTTTGAAATTTTGACAAAAAAAAATTCTAAATATTAAAAGGCTTACATCACATAATTTTATTTTTTGGAATTTTTTTTTGAAGATTTCATATATATATAATTGGTGACAAAGTTGCCAAAGAACTAGTATAATTAAATTGGATCTTTTAAATCTTACAACTCTAGTTTTATAGATTTTTTTAGGTGGTTGTTTCAAAAACAATTTTGGACAAGCATGCAAATCCTATGAAGTACGATGACATTTTTTCTAGATGGCATTTTTTTTTTAAATCCTTCAAAAATTAGTTTTCTTGTTACACAAAATTTATTTCAAATTTTCTTCCGGGAAATATATTTTCAAAATTCAACAAGTTATTTATGTGAAGTTGAAAAATGTTCAGTTTTCAACAATTCTATAAAGTTGACAAATGTGTTAATTGGTTGTGACAAAAAACAATTTTGGAGGAGCATGCAAACCTTATGAAGTACAACATCACATTTTTTTTCAATGGCCTTTCCGCAAAATATTGATTCAAAATTTTGTTTTCATGTTACACAAAATTAAGTTGGAATTTTTTGTTGAATTTTTTTTTCATGTCAACAATTTTTTTTTAATGAAGTTGATCAATATTATTTTGTTAGTAATTTTGTAAAGTCAATGAACTTGTAAAGTGGTTGTGCCAAAAATTGTTTTTGCTAAATGCACGTAGGTACTTCACATCTATTGAAATGTGAAGATGCCAAGTTTGGCATCTTCCAAAGATCCACTATTTCCTTGGGTTGCCTAAGGTTTTCCACATGTCCCATATAGAACTCTATATGCTCCCCATATGCCAATATAAACCAAAAAAGTATTGAATAAACCATATAGTCCCATATGCCAAAATTGACCTCAAAAATGGAATTCTATATGCCAAAATTGTCTTTTAAAAAAACTTCAAAATACTTTTCAAAGAAAAAAAAAAAAAACTGAACTAGTTAGCTAATAAAGTGAAGAGGACTACATCAAGAGAAACTGACATAATATCAAGCCAAAAATTTCATAAATTATCATTTTTATTGTCAAACTTGTTTTTTTTTTAATAAAATAAATAACAAGTGGGTTGTTGTCCCACTCAACCTTTTTTTTTTTACTGCAAAATTTCCAAAAAATGCCAAAATAAAAATAAAAATGAATAGTTTGTTGCATCTCTCATTGCTTTTCTGGGAAAAAATCGCCAATTTTAATTGAATTTTTTTCACACATTTCTAGTTGGATTTGAGAGGGGAGCATTTTTTGTACTCACATTCAGTGCCCAAAATTAGTAGGGGGGATTATTTAAATGATGTTGTTTTTGTTGTAGATAAATTGGTGATTAAAATTTGAAAAAACTAGATTATGCTCTTTGGTAGCTCCTTTAGAAATATACTAGAGTAAAACCTCAAAGGTGTGATAGAGATGAATGATATGTATTAGGTAATGGGTGTTTGGAGGATCCGGCGGAGTGATGGATGCCTATGAGCTTTGTCAACCAATGGGTCATTAATCAATTGATGTAATATAGCACTTGGGAAAGATTTTGCCACATCATTAGGAACTTTGTACACCATTTGCTAGATCTCATGATGTTCTATGAGGAAGTGATATGTGTATTTTTTTTCTCTTTTTTCTCCATCAAAATTTGTTGCTTGTTTCAACCAAAAAATTGGGAAAATTTTGGAATTTTTTCTTTTTTATATTGTAAATTTTGACTAATTGTGTTATGTGTTTTTGAACTTTTTTTCAATTTTTGATATCAAAAATTTGAAAAAGAAAAAGAAAAAAAGATTTAAAAAAAAAAAAAAGCCTTTGGTAGTGACATGCATTTGAAAGAGCAAATGACCCAAAGAAGCTTAAAGTGAAGGTGGAATCTTTCCAAAAGGGAGAATTACCATTATGTATAGCATTTTGAGAAATTTCAATCTATTGAGGGCACATTCTTATCTATGAATATCCCTCTTAATAAAGTAGGGATATTACAACTACTCCTTAAGAGTGGGAGGGAGAGATCGTATACCTACTCATAGCCATAAGATCTCTACCACTCTTAAGGAGTAGGAGTAAGAACCCAAAAGAACCCTCCCCCTCCTAATTCTCATGATCTACCTATGTTAAGGTTCATGATAACATTTGCCGCATGCTTTACTATGGGTAAAGCGCATGCTTGGGGGGACGGTGATCTCAAAATATGGGACCGGTCTCTAATAGGGCCCCCTTTTAAGGGCCTTATTTTGGACATGCCTCCCCCCCCCCCACCTTGGGACTTTTACCCAATAGTTTATGGTGGTGTGAAACATCTAATGTCTACAAGGCATTGAATGTGTCCACAAATTGGGCCTAATGATACTTGTATGTATCTAAAGGTGCATTCACACTTGGTGTTAGGACTCTAGTGTTGAGTCCCCTAACATCATGGTAGGCATTTAGGACTTAAATCTACTTATCATGAAGATTTTATGTTAAGCTAACATTCACTTTAACATTAAGCTAGCACCTATTTAACATAGTGTGTCACCTAGGATGCCACCTAGATTTTCATTTAACACTAACTTAACATCAAGTGTGAATGCACCATAACATGTATTAAAGAAGATGGCCCCCTAGGGTGGGTGTATTTCTAAGAGAAATACACCCTTAGGGGACCACCTTCCTTTCTTTGGAGTAAAAGGTTTCTAGGACAAAATCCAGGTTAAACTATTGCTTTACTTCCTCAAAAGGGGCGCTTCTTGAAAATCTGCAATTTAACAAGCCTAAAAAGTGGCATAATCTGCCCTCAAAATCCTTTTTTACTTTAGAATTGAGAGAAATTACACCATTTTTTAAAATTTTAATTTAAAACATTTCCTTTGTGATTCATTGATGACTAAGTCTCTTTGTATTGTAGATTAGCCATAAAAAATGGGGGTTTTTTTTTTTTTTTTGGGTTGGTTTTTGTGTATAATTAATTAGCTCTACTTGCTTTATGCTCAAAGATGAACACCTCTACATGAGATCTAAAACCCAAAAATATTAACATAAAAATGAACATGTTAGAGAATAAGCCCCCTTAATTATATATGTCCATGCCATTAGCTTAGGTTGGAAATGGTGACAAACAAATGTAAGAATAGAAATTTTGCTCACACAAATTATGAATGAAAATAATTAAGATGCAAATTAGGGGGGGAGCCAAAGGGATGTTTCTATTTTGGGGGAGGGAAGCATATTTAGGCTTCTATGTTGGGGGAGTGCACCATGTTCCAAAAATATTGGTCATGGGCCAATCAAATGGCTCCTTCTAGGCCCAAAAACAAAAAAACAAAAAAAACTTTGGGTGCACCAGTCACTAATTAATAGAAGCATGAATAAGTACCCCCCCCCCCCCCCCCCACCTCCCACGCTTGGTGGCGCTAGAACAGAAGAAGAAGAAGAAGAACAAGAAAAACAGCAACACACA
>Ga0116231_10006225_pt1 | contig 22928 bp, 22 predicted proteins | sample S1TSphgellanicum_2_FD_89695 | JGI IMG/M metagenome (GOLD analysis project Ga0116231, IMG submission 89695) | Host-associated microbial communities from peat moss isolated from Minnesota, USA - S1T2_Fd - Sphagnum magellanicum MG | ecosystem: Host-associated > Plants > Peat moss > Unclassified...
GACAAAAGAGACAAACAGAAAAGACAAATAGAAAGTAAACAAAAAACAAACTAATCACAAATACAAAAAAAAAAAAAAAAAAAAAAAAAAAAAGATCAAAAAACAAAAAAAAAAAAAAAAAAACAAAACAAAACAAAACAAAAAAACAAAGGTTCGGGCAGTGCCCGGAAACTGCCTGGACATAATAATTGGTCCAAGTGGTTTGCAATTACCTAGTACGTAGTCCCCCACCTAATTGTTGTCCCAGATTCAGTTTTATGGGTGGGGTTGCAAAAAAGTAAATAACTAAACTTGAATGTGAAAATATATTTTTTTGTAGGGTCACATACTTAGTACCTCTGGAGGTACTTGCATCACTTATTAATCAACATTTTAAGCAAAGTCTTATAGGCAGCCGATGTAAGTGGAGTTACATACAGCATGTACAGGTGATCCTTATTTTGAGATGTGTTGTTGTAGAAGGTGAGGGTTCTTCTAGGCTAGGCCTCCTTTCAAGAGGTCCTTCCCCTTTTCTTATTGGATACACCTGTGACGACAAGAAGGGGTTTGGGAACTTGAGGTTCCACTTGGGGTTCACCCTCTTAGGTGGTTCTTTTGTTTTCTTGAATGTGGCTCCTTTCATTTTGTTCCTTGTATTCCCCTCCTCTTTTTTTTTTGGGTGCTTTGGTTTATTGATGATTGGTAGGGTTTCATCTTTGCATGCCTCCTTGTGTCAAATGCCTTGCAACTTTTGGAAAGTTTGACAAATGATGAAAAAGCCAAGTAGTCAAGGGAGTTGCAAAAGTGGGAGTTTGTTGTAATTTATACACAGGGAAGTTGAATTTGAAAAATTGTCGAATTCTTACTTTTGAACTTTTTAGAATTCAACTTCCTTGAGTTTATCTATAACACCAACTTCCCCAACTTCACTTGCTGCTCAATTGTAGGTCCTACACCATAGAACTTTTGGGTGGGTTCATCAGGCCAGAGTGAACCAGCACCCACCAGTGCAACAACGTGAATGGATGGTGCACTAATAGGATTCTCTTTTATATCCCTGTGCCATCCCAGGTTGACTTTTTTTGTTTGCCCTTTCTCAGCCCTGATCTCAGGAAAGAATAAAATGAAGGTACTGCATGGAGCTTGGTTTCGTTCACTCCAACAAATAATTAAAAGGACAATTAAAATATTTGACACAACCTATATAAACATATTGTAAGTTCTATTTAAAGAATGTTTTCCATGCAAGTATCGCAAACCAAGTGGATAATCAAAGCAATATAGAGCTCTAGTTCAATTTAGATGCATTTAATGTATGTTGTGTTCAAGTTCATAAAACAAAATACTTAATGAATGTGCAATACCCCATTTTGGGTAACCCTGAAATAGTTTGGGCTCCATATCATATCTTTTGAAACTTAGAAAGATATTGCACAACCCTAACAAAACCTAGAAAGAATGCAATATCTTCATTGGGCTACAATATAACACCATGGGCTGAATTATTTTGGTCCAAGCTATTAAAGGGGTATTGTTCATGCCCAGAAAAACTCACTAAACATGTAATATCCTTCTTAGGGTATTCCAAATATATATTGAGCTCCATAACATATATTTTGACACATGGAAGGGTATTGTGTAGCCCTATGAAAACCAACAAGGAAACCAATACCCTCATTAGTTGTATTTTATAATTAAACACCATGGGTCTACACCACTGGAGGCGTATTGTTCATGACCAAAACTACTCAATACATTTGTAATACCCCTCGCAAGGTATCCCAAAAATAAATTGAACTCCATAACATATATTTTGAAACTTGGAGGGGTATTTCATAGCCTTACCAAAACCTACAAGCAAAACAATACCTTGTTTGGAGTATTCAATAAACACCATGAGTTAAATTATTTTGGTTTTGATTGTCAAATAGGTATTACTAATGGCTAGGAATATTCAATAAACATGTAATACCCCTTGTAGAGTATCCTAGAAATCCTTTGGGTTCTAAAACATATATTTTGACACTTGGAAAGGTATTTCATTACCATACCAAAACGTAAAAGGAAAACAATACTCGCATCATATTACAATAATATCCTAAACCATGAAACAAAAGGACCTTTTTTTTAAAAATTGTTCCATGTTCAATATATCATGTTGTACATATTGATTCAAATAAATGAAGGTATTGCAAAGTTGGTCACATTGATGGTAGAAAGTCACTTGAACAAAGCTATGATAGGACTTAAAAATAAAGAGGAAGAACTTTCATTTTTTGTAACTCTTGAAGAATTTTTGATTTCTAAATCATTTTATAAACGCTTTTCCTTTTCTATTTTAAGAATGCAAGTTTTAGAAATGTTGCTCTTGATGAATAAACAAAAAACCTATTGATAATTACAATAAATTAGAATTAGAAAATGGAAAAGAAAATGTGAAACTAAAAGGGACAAAAAACACCCTTAACAATTTGATGTAAAATTTACCACTTAATGTTAGAAATTCATAGTTTGTCAAAATCAAAAAATTAAAGTTCATGTTAACAGTTTTTCAATGATGTACATTTAAAAAATTTTCCCTTTTAAAGTTTTAAACTCATTTCCAAAAATAAAATAAAATCTTAATTTAATAAGATTTTAATTTCTATTAAAAAATTAAAGCACATTATTATTTACTATTTTTAATGGTTCACATAATAATAAAAAATGATCTTTCCCATATATTAATCCTATGTATGATTGAAATTTTATTTAAATTTTTTTATATATAATAAATAACTTCTAGGCTAAAATAATTATATAGCATGTCAATAATATTTTATATTTCATTAATATATAACATAGTTCCTTATGTAAATATTATTTTGTATGGTGTATAATATTAGCTTCAATATTGGTCTAAATATATTTTTATTTGTAACATATCAAGTAGCACATCATATATAATCTATTATATTATGGAATATTGTTGATTCATATTAATAAATATAATATCTTCATGTTTATTTTAAATAAGACAAGATTTTATTTTAAATATATATTAAATTTTAAATATATATAAACCCATGGTTATGTATAGTGTAAATTGTTTTTATGGACTTTATTTTTAATGAAAATTCCAAAATTCCAAAATATAATTATTAACATTGTTAGCTTAATGGGTAAATAGGTTCTAGTAGACTTGAAAATAGGCAATATTTCTTCTAGTAACTGATATTGCCTAATAGGATTTATAACTTGTGTGTTACACCCATTGATTTGATTTGTCATAAAAAAAATTCTCAAATTCTTTACAAATGGATACTTATCTCTCCTTTCTTCTCAAGTTTTATGTAAATGGGTTCCCATATATCTTCTTTGTTCAAGAACTCTTCTTTTCAAATTTTCTACAAATTAGTACCCATGTCTTCTTTTCTCAAAATTTGTGAAACTACAAGTTGCAGATCCAACTCCTGAACAAATCAAATATTTTCAACGCTCCATAAAATCAACCCAAGTTTGAAGCTCCATCAAGAATTCTTATTTCTGAACAAATCCATTGCCAGCCAACCCAATTGATTCAAATCAACTAAGTTTGAAGCTCTGGCTTGAAATTAATTGTGCCTTGGAAGCTTCATGGAAGTACTTGAATAATCATGTGTGATGGTGTTGTGTTAGACTATATTTTGTGTCTTGTTCATTCTACTTATGGTGGATTGTTTGTAAGTTATAATGAAAATGGGAGTACCAATAGTGTGAAGGTGATGAATCATGCTAATTTGCTATTGTGGGCCATAGATCATCCACCACCCATAAATATGTATGTGATATTGACCTTGCAAGATTGTGCATTCAAGGATGTGGTACATTAAATACACGCCTTGAAGCAAGACATCTTGGTGGCTAACATTTCTCCTACATATTTCTTTTTCAATTTGTTTCCAAAGTAGTCACAATAACATCAAGTCAAATGCTTTACAACAACAATAATGGCTACAAAAATTAATATTGTGATGCTTGAAATTCAAGCAACAAATAATATTTTTTTTTTCCTACTACACCTTCCTTGAAAAATGTAATAGCATCATTTTCAAATGAAAAAGAAAAAAAATATTATAAGAAAAAACTTAACAAAAAAAACCAACTAACTTCCATAATGTTCCAAAGTTTCCTCCTCTTTTTATAATGGTAGTTCAAATTCCCAAGTCGCCAGAAGATCATTATTAGCAGAAAATGGTGAACACCCACCCACCCACACACTTCTTTTGCAATCCTCCATTCCATTTTGAAAGCACCCATCATCTTTCCTTAGGTTTTTTGCATCCCTTAAGGTTTTTTGAATTTTGATTACTTGAATCATTTTCAAACACATGCAGCACATAATTTGTTTCAAATGACTAATTGACCCATGAATCCTTCTAAAAAGTTTACTAGGAAAAACTTATCTTCATCATTGGTCATGGAGGGAATTGACCATTTGAAGAAAAAAACCTTAACAATATCTAATGAAAAAATTATGGATGTTGTTGTGATAAAGGCTTCATTTGCCTAATCAATTGGCTCAAAATTAGGATATTATCACACCATATCCCTTGCAAATTTTGCAACAACAAAATCAAGGTGACAACCTCATCAATGGCCATAATAATAAATAAGTTTTCGTTTTAGTTATAGTTCTAATTCTCACAAATATTGTGATTTTTGTGATTTTTTATTGATTATTTGTGAACATGAAGATCAAATGACCATTAAAAAAGCACATTGGATATTTGTTAAGATGAAAATTTTTCACACCATATGGATGCATGCATAAACACAAGATGAATTGCTAACTACAACAGAAGCTCATAGTTCAAGAAAGTTAAATGACAAGGTTGATGTTTAATGTATAGGTGCCTCATGAATCAAACTTTGACATCTTTTCAAAACATTGTTTGTTTCATGACCATTTGTGGCTTTCAAACATTCTAGCATTTGATCACATTATAGTGTTGTTTTTTTTTAACCCTCCTGATTTGAAGTTTTTATTTTAACACCTTCAAAGTGTCACACAAATGGTCTTTTAAGATTTCCTCTACAAAAATTAAATTGAGGTAAACCATTTCATAGTTTATGTAAATTTGCTTCAAATAACAACAAGAATAAGTTGACTCACTTGCTTCCTACCCATGTTGTAGTTTACAAAATGCAAGTTATAGGAAGTTGCCATGGCATTAAACTAGTAGACTCCGCAATTTGTTTTAGTACATTTTATCTTTGAAGGGTCTTGGTTGTGTGCAAAACAATAAACTTAGATTGTTATGTCTATAATATATTTGTTTCCAACTTTGTGTTTAGTTGGATTAAGGATTAAAACAATCGTTAAATGTAAACCATAACAATGTACAATCATTGAAAATCAAACCAAGAATCATTAGATTTTAATCATTGAATTCGTAAGAAAAAATGCAAGAAGACATTCAAGAGGGTCTAAAGACCTCTATGAAAGTTGTAGCAAGTATGTTTTAGTTAAAAATACTCCATCAAAATTGTAAAAGATGGACTCACAAAAAAATGAAATAAGAAGACCATAAAGAAGGTCTACAAACCTTAATGGGTGGGTCTATTTTAATTTGAAATGTAGATTTAGAATTGTAAATTCAATGGATTCAAACAAAAAAAAGACTAGGATAAAGAAGGTTCGAAGACTCTAATGAAGGCTAAGGTAGGTATGTTTCAATTTGAAATACACCATAAGACTTGTAAGGCACGGATTCATAGGAAAATAAAGTAAGAAACCCTTCAAGAACATTGCAAACCTTAATGAAGGCTAGGGTAGGTATGTTTCAATCTAAAATACAATATTGGAGTTGTAAGAAATGAATTCACAAGAAAATAAAACAACAAAACCATCAAGAGGGATTATAGATTTGAAACAAGGTTAAGGTAGATTTGTATTCATACCCAAATACACTATGAAGGTTGTACAAGTTGGATGTATAAGAAAAACAATCAATAGGGCTTTCAAAAACCACTTCTAAACTTTTATGAAGGCTAAGATAAGTTTCATTTGTCATGAGATGCACCATCATGGTTGTTAGAGATGAATTCACAAGAAAAAAAAACAAGAACATTGTGAAAAGGAATTATAAACCTTAAATAAAAGCGGTATCCATGATTTGAACATTTTTGTAACTATGACTAAATTTTAATCATATAACACAGCTTAATCATGTTTATGACTATTTAACTAATCATGTAATGATGTTCACAACTACATGATTAAGGGATGCGGTTTGACTTCAAAACCATGTTTGACCAAGTAACAAAATGTATTGAACACAAAAAAGCTTGGAAACTTTGATATGGAAAGAATTTATCAATTAAATGCATGCAACTATGAACAATATGTTCAATATTTTCATTACGAAAATAATATTATATATAATTTTAATTCCAAAGGTAGCCTTGAAATTTTTAATTAATTAGAATAATTTATGATCATCAACCAATGGTGAATGCTTTTGAATATTGCAATTTTAAACATGAACAAAAAAACCATCATGCCATTATTATTGTTTCTTTATAGAATTGATATTAAAATACGCTCACATTGAGTTTTTCCCTAGTCAACTTTTGTTTAACCTTGGTTAACCTAAGTTTAACCAAAGTTTAAATTAGGTTTATCCTAGGTTAAACGTAAATTTAACATAAATTTAGCCTTTAGAATTAACCTAAGTTAGCCTAGGTTTATTTTTTAAATTTAACCTTTAGGTTTAGTTTTGTTTAGCCTTTAGTTAAACTTAAATTAACTAGGCTTGACCATGTTTAATTAAGTTTATCCTAGGTTTAACCTTTAAATTTAACTTTTAAATTTTGCCTAATTTAACTTAGGTTTCATTTTTTAATTTGGTTTGAGTTTAGTCTAGTTTTAGCTTTTAAATTTAGCTTTTAGGCTTTGCCTAGGTTTAGCTTTCAAGTTTAACATAGGTTTAGTGCTTAAATTAATCTCTAAATTTAGCTTTTAAAATTAACCTAAATTTAGCCTTTAGGTTTCGCTGAGGTTTAACTTCCAAATTCATCTTTTAAATTTAACCTTTAAATTTAACTTAGGTTTAATATTTAAATTGAATCTATAGATTTGACCTAAGTTTAGGTTAGATTTAACCCCTAAATTTACCTTAAATTTACCCTTTAAGTTTAACTTAGGTTTAATTTTGATTTAACCTTTAATGTTTAGATTTAACTTTTAAATTTAGTTTAGATTTAACCTTTAAGGTAGCTTAAATTTAGCTTTCAAATTTAGCCTTTAAATTAAATCAACAAATTTAATTTAAGTTCAACTTTTAAGATTAACCTTTGTATTTAACCATTATATTTAGCCTATTAGTTTAGCCTTGATTTAAACTCTAAATTTAGTTTTTAGGTTTAACCTAGGTTTGAGTTTTAAAATTTGTTAAATTTAACATTTAAATTTGACATGCAAGGTAGAGTACAATGTTTATGGGAAAAAATGAAAAAACTTCAAATCTTCCCACAAAATGTGTGTTATTAGACATTACATTTGTGACCTCACTCATTCATGTGCTACTAGGACATAAGTAAAAGTTGTTACAAACAATGTTGGGTGGGTTATCAAATGAAAGGTTTTGGTCTAGGTACTTGGATCCTAAGTGGAACCGGGCCTAGTTTCCAAAACCAGGAATGGAACCAATCCCACAATTCCACTCGACATTCGTTCTAAAACCAAACCTAGGGTTTGGTTTTTAAGTGGGCAAGCGAGACTTGACCGAAATTTTGGAAAAAAATCCAGTTCTAGCTCCAAGTGGGTAGGGCAGGGAATGGGGAGTAGAGAGTCTCACTCATCCTCATCTTGTTTCTGATTTTGGATTAAACCCCAACTCGAAAACTACCCCAAACATAATTTTCTCTTGAAAGATGAAATGTGACTGGCCCTTGGGCCCACATTTTATACATGAAAAGGAAAAAACTTTGAGCAAAGCATATGGTATGTAACGCTCATGTCCATCTCCAATGAAATAAGTTGTAACAATTTGGTTGTAACTTTCTCTTCCAATTGGTACAATCCCTTCACATGATAGACTAAACATCCTTGTCACTCCTTCTCCTACATTGATTTGTCTTCCTTTCAGTTTGACATATTGATCGGCATGATTATAAATGTTGATCAGTTCCTTCACTATTGGCTCATCAACTAGAGTCCAATCTAATTTCTTGATTTTGGCAAACCCTACTTTCTTTGCCCAGTCTGTTTCTTCCTTCATTAGGGTCTAGATGCTACCATGTGTACAACCTAGGAAATTAATTTTCCTTAATTCTTTTGGAGTTGGCAACTTTTCAAGCTCCCTGACTCTATGTCATTTTAAACCAATGCCCCCATTACTATCTTTCATTTCATGCTTCAATTTACCCATTGCCAACTTCTATTCTTTATACAAGTTGAACTCCCAATTCCAAAAGACAACAATGTAGGTTTTGTAAGGCGGCTCATAAGGTTCTCTATATGTCCTGACAAAGAAATAATCGAGCCCTACAATAATCACTTCCTTTTTTAGTTACTCTTGCTTCTTGAAAATATAAAGAACAAACATCTCTTCTCACTTTGCCTTTGTATACTTCCAAACTCACATAAGCCTTGACTTTATAACATATTTACAATCATTGCACTCCTCTTCCTAAAAAGCTCAAAATGTTCATTTCTTGACAAGCACCTCCATTTGATGCAATTTCTTTTGACATTCCTTCACACTCAAATGTGGGTGGTTAAAACTCCACATATCCTCAAAGTCAGAACTTTCAAGCATTGTCATTCTAGAATTACTATACTCTTTGATTTTAGTTTTTTCCTCCCTAATCTTTTTCACTTTCTAATCTAGTGGTTGATAATTTTTTCGTTTATCTAGGGCTATAAACCAAAAAGCGTGTCGTTTTTGCACATATTCTTTTGCAAACTTCTCTCCACTAAATTTTCCAATGTATGGCTTGAACCAAAAATCTTCTAGCACTCCTTGCTTTGCAGCTATTGTTATGCTATGGATTTCTTTCTTCTGCACTTCTCTTGCTCTTGCATTCCACTTAGTAATCCATTCATTATTTTTCTTTCAATAGTCCTTCCACACGTCGTATTTGTGCTTGATGGCTTTCAATTCGGCTGACTCTTGAGGACATAGTAGCTATTCTAAAGGCCATAGCAAACGCAATTCATTCATGGGCATGTTGAGCATATCATGCACCATTTCCTTCACATGAGCTAACCTAGGTTCTAGACCAACTTTTCTATTTTTATGGCTCCCTTTTTCATTTACATAATTTATTGGATATAAAGGTATTGTTCATTTTTTCTTTCCTTTATAACTGAATTTTCTTGATATTTCATTTTTGGACATTCTTGGTATGCCATTTTTTGAATCTTCTTCTTCAATCTACTCAATATCATCTTCGTTAAATGTTTTTATAGGTTTTGGGTTAGTCCAGGGTAGATTCTTTGGTTTGGTATGTAAGATAGGTGGAAAATTAGGTTTGTTTTTCTTTCTATGCCTATTTCTAATTTTTCCACTAGGTCTTGTATAAATTGTAATTGCCGTTATTATTACATTGGTTGGTGGATTATTATAATGGTAGGTTTTTAGTTTGTTAATATTTGTTCTCTTTACCCCCCCCCCAATCACTTATGGTTGATAACTCCATAGTGTTATTATCAAACATTTTTTGTATTTTAAAAGGACCCTTCCAAGGTAATGTAAATTTATCTCCTTTTATTTTTGTGGTTTCACACATCTATAGTACTAACTCTCCTTCATTCAAACTTTTCATCTTCCCATTTTCATCCCTCTATTCCTCGTGTAACAATTGAATATGGTTAATATTTTCACTGGCTTGCCAACAAGTTTCATCCAATCTAAATAAATCTTCCATATTTACTCGGATAGCTTTGTCTAGAACTTCATGCGGTAAATCGCAAATTCTTTTGGTTGGGAGCACAAATTATGCTGGCATAATTGGTTGAATACCATAAACCAACTTGAAAGGTGTATATTGAGTTGTCATTTTATAAGCCATTCAATATGCCCGTAAAGCAATGGCTAACATTACATCCCAATCCACCAAGTTAATATTTTACCCAATGTTTTGTTAATCAACTCAACTTGCTCATCCCCTTGCAGATAGTAAAAAGTCGACTTATGATGTGAAATGATAAATTTTTCCACAAGTATTTCAATAATTTTATTAATGAAACGACTGCCTTAATCACTTACAAGATGGGTCGGGCAGCCAAAGTGAGTAGTAATTTGTTCATAAATAAATTTAATGGTGTTTTTAGCTATGTTGTCATGAGATGCTTTTGATTCTACCCATTTAGTAAAATAATCAATTGATATTATGATATATTGATTTCCAATATATCTTGTTGTCGGTTTGACTAGTCCCATAAAATCAAAACCCCATTTCATGAAAAGTTCAAATGCCATAACCAGTTTGAGTGGCCCTTTACCACTTCACCATATAGGCTCTAAACATTGGCAAATGTCACAATTTTGACATAATTCAATAGCATTTTTATGCATAGTGGGCCACCAATAGCTTGAAGATAATAATTTTTTAATAATAGTATTTATGCCAAAATGCCAACTAGTCGGCCCTTCATGGAAATCTTCCAATATTTTAAACACCTCTCCTAGAAATAAACATTGTCATAGGACCCCATCTGGTCCTAACTTATATGGTTTTCCATCACATAATATGTAGGGCCTAACCCTTATGATTATTCAACTTCTTTCTTTTTTAGGTATATCGTTATCAAAATATCATTTTTAAAAATATTTTATGATTGGACCATACCAATCAATTCCCACATTAAATGAATGAACGTTAGGTAACTGATCATCTACCCCTTTTGTTGGTTCTCCATGACTGATTTTGGATAGGTGATATAGTAAAAAATGAACTTGATCCAATTTGTAGATAATTTTAAAACCAAACTCTTATAGTAGTAAAAGCCATATGGCAATTTGACCTGTTATTGTTGGTTTGTTCATCAGATACAATAATGCCTAATGATCTACACTAAAATTAAAACTATTTCCTAACAAATAATGTTTGATTTTCTTCATAACATATATCTTAACTAAAGTTTCCTTTTCAGTTTTTGTATACTATTCATAAATCTACTTGCATATATATTGATTTCTCAATGGTATTATCTAGGTTTTGACCTAACATAATCCCTAGAACAAAGTTCGATGCATCAGTATACACATGAAATTTGATTTTCCAATTTGGTACCATTGACACTAGCAAACATGTCATAGATGCTTTCATCCACTCCCAAGATTTATTACAAGCTTCAGTCCATTTGAATTCTTCATCTTTCCTTAACAGTTTGCACATGGGTGTTGTTTTGTTAGCAAAGCTGCAAAAATAATGCCAATAGAAACCAACTACTCCCAAAAATCTTTTTATTTCTTTCACGTTAATTGGTACTAACATTATAGTGATTGTAGTAATTTTTCTGGGGTCCACTAATAATCCATCACTACCAACAATGTGTCCAAGTAGAACACCCAAATTAACATTAAATGCATATTTTTCTAGGTTAAGACTTATGCCATTTCTTTTACATTATTCCAAGAATTTTTGTAATTGACCAAAATGGTCTTCTTTACTTCCATATGCACTGAAATCGTCCAAGTTTACTTGCATAAACTTATTCAAATATTCCTTAAAGGCTTTGGTCACCACTTTTTGAATGTGGCAGGAACATTAAATAATCCATTCTTTATTTTTTTTCTACCATTTTAACTTGGTTATAATTGTTATAATCATCCATAAATGAATACATTTCATGTCTGGCCATTAAATCAAGAATTAAATCCAAGAAAAGTAACAAAAATGGATCCTTCTTGGTTTGGACATTTAATTTATGGTAATCCACACATATATGCAATTTGCCATTTCTTTTTGGCACAATTACTAGAGGGGATAACCATAGGGTGGTTTTTATAGGATATAAAAATCTAGTGTCCAATAATTTATCAAGGTCTTCTATGAGCCTTTAATGCATAATTTGGATTCATTCTGTATTGTTTTTGTTTAACTAATTGAACATTCACCATTAGTTCAATTTTATGTTCACATACTTTTCTTGGAATTCCTTTTAATTCCTTATAGCTCCATGCGAAAACATGTATGTACTCCATTAACACGTTTTAAATTTGTGCTTGAAATACACTTGGTAATTAGTATGACATTAATTATAACTCTTTAGGTTCTTCTTTGCTTCCCAACTTAAGTTTAACTAATTATTCTTTAGTTGTTACTATCCAACCAGCAATTTTTTTATCTTTGACAATGACGTCGGTAGTTTCATCCAATATTAAAGCTTCTCCTAGTTGATGTTCATAAAAATACATTGGATAATCAATTATGTCTTCTAGTTGTAACGTACCACAATCTATTTCTTTCAAGAAATATAATTTTTCAAATGCTACTTCCCCTACATGCCATAATTTTGGTACTGCATTATAAAGTTGTTCCTTTTCTTGTTTTGACAATCTTTCCTCCTGAATTCTTCAGTTGTAATGATGAATGAATACTGGCTTGTTTTATTGTATTTAACATCACAATTTGTTCTCCTAAATAATAATGAGGGTACTATCGCCCCAATTGTGAGGAGCTTTAACCAATTTCAGCCCATGGTCGTCCCAATAACATGGAATAAGCTTCCATTCCATTCTCCATATTCAACACTGATTGAAATTTTATAATCACAACTTGCCAAGTTGACTTTCAAATTTCTAATAAAAGCAATTGGTTACACCTTCCATCGGTTAACCATTCGCACCACAAATGGAGCCAATTGAAGTCTTTTCAATCCAAGTTTCTTTCTCAAACTCTTTGAGATAATGTTCACATTGAAACCACTGTCTAATAACACATCCTTTACTGCAAATTTTCCCACCCGAACTTGAACAACTTATATAGTTTCATCAAAATCTTCAACCTTTGTTGTTACTTTGCAAACATCTGCAACTTAATCTTCTTTCATTTTGATTAAAGACTTTTCCACCATCGCCCTTAATTGAAGACAAATTTTCATTAACTATCCCAACTTCACTTCCAATTGCAAATTCATAATTGCTTTTATAGCTTTTATTATTGAGTTCAAATTAATTCCATACCCATTCAATGTCTCAAACATTCCATTTCAGTTTGTCACTACACTATATATAGTCATTCTATCTTGGTCCTTGTCTAACTATTGTCAACTCCCTGTGATTCACTTGCCTTCATCAAATCAACCTTTCTTGTCAATTTGTCACTTCGATTCATAATATGTTTACTTCCTATCATATCAACTTCTCTTGTCAATGTGTCCACTTTGGTTGGTATGTGAGCTCTTGCTAGCTTAGCATATCGATTAGTCAATTTAGTTGACCCTTTGTGACCACTTAGCAAATTGATTTCCTTCGTCATTCCCAATGGCACCTTTCCATTTAGCCCTCTTGGTTGAAAAAACAACTTGGCCGGTTCCAAGTTGACAAGTAACGCTTCTACTTCAATGGGTTTATCTTCAAACTTTTGAATTTTCTATAGTTCTTCAACTACATCCAAATGAACCTTCTTTTCTTTCTCCCATTTGGTTTGTTGACTCCTTGTAAGATTGACCTCTTTCTCTAGAGGTTCCTTTACTAGCATACTTGTCCTTTGACCTCACGTGGTCACACACACATCAATAACCAGTTGGTCCCATTCAACCATAGTAACATTAATTCCAACTTTCGGTTTGGAATTCTTCTCTTCCTCTTCCATTACTTTCTTCCACATAAGACATTTAGCTTTTACATGTCCTTCTTTACGACAACAAAAACACTTTACTCCATTCTACCAAATTTTATTATTTTGATTATAACCATGTTGGTTATATTGGTTATTATGATTCTTCTAACCATTATTTCACTAGTTTTGACCATTTGGTCTTGAATTATATTGTCGATTTCCAAATTGATTATTTGGTGTGTTATATTCTTATAGTTGTTTTTGTTTATACCACATGCACTGGAGCAATTTGCCTTGAAAGACATCTTCCAAGCATTGCTTTGTTGGGACATTGATCAGTGTTATGATCATTTTGTTTGCATATCTAACAAATTTTGTTCAATAATTTACATTCTTTTGTAAGGTGTCCTTGATTATAACAATTTTGACAATACACACTTCTTCTAATAGTTTAAAAGTGATTTTTTTGTCTTTCTTCTTTGGTCTCCATTTTTCTTCTTCGTTATAATCTTCTAATTTTTCAATGTTAGAATCTTAACAATATTTCAATATACTTTTCTTTCTTACTGGCATATTTTCTTTTGTCATAATTGCCAACTCTACTACTTTTGCCAAAGTTCTTCACAACATACTTATAATGGCCATTTTGACTTTGGTTCTCAATCCTTTCTAAAAGCTTCTCTTAAATAAATATCATGTGGTTGTGATGGAATAATCACACAAAGTCACAAAATTCTGTCATAGTAGTCTTCTACAAACTCATATTTTTTCTATTTTGCATATTTCAAAGTTGCAACCACTTGTCCTTTATTACAAATCTCACTAAATCAATTGATGAAAGCATGTTGTACTTCATTCCATGTTGCTACTAGACGAATAGTCTTATACCTAACAAACCAATCAATAGATTTCCCTCTAAGAGAATTTGGAAAATATTGTAGTTTATGATCATCCATATCTTTTCCATTAGTCACACATACTTTAATTAGTTGTCAAATATGTATAACATGATCATCATTGTCATGATATTTCGATAGTTGAATGCACAAAACATTTGTAGGTATGACAACCATGAATGGATTCATGTTCATCACAGTTGTAATAGTTGTTGGTTGTCGAATTGACAAAATTATTGTATTCAACAATTCAGTACTTGGAGTTGTTCCAAATAGCTCTCTATTTAATGGTTGATCACAACTTCCATTGTCACTCTAAGTTTTCACTGATTTACCACCTTGGTATTCAAGGCCACCTTTCTTCTATCACCCAATCAATTGTTCCAAATGCATTGTCAATAATCTTTGGTGTATTCAATAAGAACGTATTTGATTCTTTAGTTGGTTCTTGATATTCATGATCAACATTTGGTGAGCCCATTTGTGTAAATTATTGAGTCCCATCACTTGTCGATCTATTTACTTCCTCAATATCAATTTGAGTAACTATAATCACCTCTTCTTCTATAGGTTGAAGTACTTGATATGCTATTGGTGAATTAAATATTACACCAAAACCTCTCTATCTTTTCTGTGTAATAAATTGTCAGGCTGCAATAACAGCCTCTTTAACTTCCTTTCGATTTTCTTTTCTCTAGTCTCTCAATTTATTGTTATCTTCTCTTTTTTTATTTCTATCTGACATAGGTTCCAAACAAAAATTCATGTTTCTTTTTTATAACCATTTTTATTGTCACTCCCACTTTTTAATTCCCATACAATTTTGGAATCATGATTATAGACCAAAATTCTTTTGATTTAATTATTTCAAAAATGGATTCTTCATTCCCTCTTGTTCTCATGACATATTCAGAACCCATAGACCTAGGTGCCTAAAGCATATCACTTGGTATCCATTTTAAAATTAATGCATTAATGTTGGGTTTAATAAATTTTCTTCTATCCAAGAACTGAATCAAATGATGCGTTGCAAAAAATTTCTTTATAGAAATTAATGTGATTATGCATATAATTACTGGTAACCATCTTCTATATTTTGTCAAATTGGTAGCATCAATAATTAATGATCTATCTTGTATACACCACACCTCAGTACCACCATCTATTTTCTTAATAACTAATTTTTGTATGTTTTAAATCTCTTTTAAAAATTACCCCATTCATTTAATTCTAATGCATTCTTTGGTGTATACAAATACTTTTGGAAATTCCACCCATAACTACAATTTATTTTTAATCTTTGTTTAGCTTCTTCTACAATTATACTTTCTTTCATCCATTCATCTTCTCTTTCAACAAGAGTCATAATTTACCATTTTTCATGATGTCCTTCATAGAAATTATTATAATAATCTAGAAATATCATTGATTTTGCCATATTTTGTTCATAATAAGTGAATAAATTTGGAAAAACTAATACTTGTTTAACCCCCAAAATAGTCATCTTATTCACTCTATTATGTTTTCTTTCAATTATATAAGCACCTATCAAATTTGTGTATCCACAAGGTAATACCCTATAAAAAACATGTATCAAGCAAAATCCAAAATCAATTTCATCAATTTCCACTTTCCCTTTTTCAATTTCCATTAACTTAATTGTAATGTGGAAAAATCTTACATGAATTTGGAGAAACTACATCCTAAATCCTCCAATTTCTCCAACAACAAATTGAATTATCCCCAACATGGTCACCAAATGTTAGTGATATAGTTTTGCAAATGTTAATTCTAATTTTTCATGAATAAATTAACTACCTCTATATCACTATTGGGTCCTTGTCCTACTCCATTAAAATGAGTACCATGTAAGCATATTGACCAAGACAACATTCAATCCTTTTTAAGTTTGGAAGTTCATTCAATTAAATCCACATACAATGCTACATCACAAGAATGGAAGACAAAACATTTTTAATATTTCTATAAACCATGTTCTACAATGTTTTTCTCCCTTCCTTCCTCTCATAACTCCTTTCCTTGCTCTCTTTCTTAAAAAAATTGCATAAACATACAGACAATCATCATTCAAACCCCTTTAAAGTGAGTTGAAATGTATTTTATATTCTCCCAAAATGGTTATAACAGCTTAACTATCTGGCAAATCGACTTGCCACAAATCGACTATTGTCTTATCATAATGATATGTTACCATATCAATTCGAGTATATTGTCATACTGATTTGCTTACTTTGTCACCTTGTTTGCCTATTCTGTCATTTCAACTTATCTATGTTTATTGACTTGCCTATATGCTTATTGTTGTATTTCTTTTTCTTAACAATCATCATTAATTAATCATAACTTCAATTAATGTGCATGATTCACACATAATAATTCATGAAAAAAGTTTTTACTCACATTAATATGCATGACGCACACATGGTGACTCATTAGAAAAATATTTGCACAAATTAATGTGCATGTTGAATCACATGGTGAACCATGTGATTTGTAAGACTTTAAAAAATTGAGGCAAATAGGGATGAATTAAGGGTTTTTCAAACGATGTTATTAAAGGGCTATTTGAGGGATATTTGAATGTGCAATTATGAAATTGTTTGGGGAAAAATAAGATAAAGTTTGAAATATTTGAATGTTGGATTCAAGGGTGACAAGAGACCATATTTCAAGGTGATAAATATAATTGCATGAAACCTCATGGCAATGGAAAATATGATTCATATCCTCAAGAAACCTATTAATATAATTTAGAAATTACAAGTAGGTTATTATGTATTATTTCTACCCCACACTTAAGGGAACCAAATATAGATATCTCCAAAAACTTTTACCCTTTTCCCCAACTTTTTGCAATCGAAGCCCCAAAAAATCACTTCACTTTAGCATTTAAAAAAAAGACAATTGTCAAACTTTTGCTAGTAAAACTAGGAGATTCTGGCACAAGCAAGTGAAGTGCAACGAAAGAACCACAAGTAGGAAAAAAAAAGAAATGCAACATAATAAAAGTCGTCGTTATGCGCACAAGTAAGCCCCCACTAAGTCCATCACGCACATGCAATGGAAAGGCCAAAAGCAATTGGGGTGGGGGCTGGCCAGAGGAGAGGGGGTAGAGACCATGTCAAACGTTTGAAATGAAGTAAAAGTGACATCCTGTACCCTGCAAACAAGGCAAACGCTGCATTTTTCGAAAAGAGTTGTTGAATATTTTTGCATGTCACAAGAGGAAAATATTAAATGGGAAGCATTCAAGACCTTTGGTCGGTTTAATATTTTCTGTCACAAGATTAATCACTACGATAAAACTTAAGTGCCTTACAAGCTGAAAATATGTTTTTTAAAAAAAAAAATTAATTGACACACCAAGCAAATTTTTGACTTGTTTTCAAGAATTAAGTGACAACAGAGACCAAATGAAGAGAGCCAAAAAAAAACTTTGGGAAAACATGAACCCTGTCCAGAGTCACAAAGTGCCCAATATCTAATGCCTTTGTATATATAGAGAGGCATTTTCATGCCCGACTTTTAGTTCATGTTGCGTGAGTAGGACAAGTGGAGAGGCTGAGTGAGTCCCACTCACCAACCATGATGTAATACCCACTGGAAAATTCCTCCCTCTAAGTAGAGATTTTTGTGTTCGGGAAAGCCATAAGGGGAGGGCATTCATTCTCAGAATAAGGGGCCCCCACGAGATGAAGCCGAGGTGGCCCCTAATTCTGAGAATGCCCTCCCCTGACGACTTTACTGAGCATAAAGCACAACATTCTAAATCTGAAAAGTTCCTCCTCTCGGCAAAGAAACTTTCATGGTTATAAGTTATAAGGTGCCCTCCTCTGAGTACACTGTGAAAATGGCAACTGTGCTTTTAGAATATATATATATATATATATATATATATATAATTTTATTTTTAAATTTACTTTTTCATATCACCTTATGAAAAAAATGTCCGCTGTCTGGGGATCTTATGAGGTTCTCCCGGGATCCATGAAATTATGCCACATGACCCCCATTGAAAATGTTAAAACCTTTACGATTCGCCACAGACTTGACACCTACTTTCAATTGTGAAAATTGATACTTCTACTAAATAGTTGTGGTGTGTGCCCTGATTTCTTTTTTGGGGAGGGGAGTAATTAGACATTTTGATTGGTTCATCACAAAAAAAAAACTCTAGAAGTTTGGATAGTTCCCCCCCAAAAAGAAGGGTTGCACTCCCAAAATAAAATTATAGAATTGCTTCCTTTTGACCCACCTATATAAAAGGCAATTCACACATGATGATGTTAGACATCTAGTGTTAAGTTAGGCTAACATTATGAATAGCATGGTGTCTAACATCAACATTAACCTAAGTACTAACCAAAAAGTAACAACGTTCACACCAAAAGCAAAAGTGGTCGGAAGCATTGATTTCTCATCACCTTAATCACTAACAAATTTTCAACAATTCACATAGGCCACAATCCGTCATCTCTCCATTACTTGTTTTTTCTATGTCAATTTCACATCATCATTCAATGTTTTGAGATTTTTTGTCTACATCTTTTTATTTGTGCGACTTGAACAATTTTGCAATTTTCTTTGTATCTTTGTGTTTTTGTGGCCTGCAAGTTATGTTTACAATGCACAAGCATGAACTTTTTTGTCTCTACAACATGTCAACAATTTTGCAAATTTTTTTACATCTTTATGTTTTTGCAACCTTGTGATGATTCCACTATCTTGTTTATGTCTTTGTGTCTTTGTGATTTACAAGTTGTTTTTTGCTATTGTTGTACATTACACAAGCATGAACTAAAAGCAAGTTTTTTCACTTAGTTTTTTTTTTATAATGAATGTTATTGTTTTTTTAGTTTGTTTCATTGTTTGTGACTCTTTTTTGTTGTCATTGTCATTGTCCTAACATGTTCTTAAGAATGGGTTACATTAAAGTTCTTGTTTTGTTACCATAGGTTCACAAGTTTGTTTCATTGCACAACTATATTTGTATCACTATCATAAAATAACACATTCATATTTTTAATTGTTTTGTGACCATGTTTGAGCTTCTTGAAATTCTTTTTCTTGATTTTCCTTTGTTGAATTTCAAGAATTAGTTTATGCACAATGTAAATGACCCTCCCATATATTCAATGCTTTTTGACTATTTTGTTGCATAGTTATCATTTGTCACTAGTTATGTGTTTTCTAAACATTGACATTGGTCATTGGGCGAAACCAAGATCAACCACATGATTTTTTCAATCTCTCCTAAAAACATATGATGATGAAAAAATGGGTTAAAAATTTCAAGATGAGCAAAGTCTTTTATTTCAATTTGTTGAGTAATTAAGGTCATTGTTGATTATACAAGACATGAATTATTATTAAACAATCCTTGTCAAAATTCAAATAACTTGTTCGATATACAAGCTTGCTCAAGGTTTTAATCTTCTCATATGTAATGAATTTTTGGCATTGGAAAGTTTAATGTTTCCGTGGTTATTCATGAATTTGTGTAGGCAATTAGGCCATGTACAAGTTTGTTATTAAATGATTAGCAATTTCAAAAATGCAACTTGTAATACAAAATTTAAAAACTAATGTACGTAACCGTATATTCAAGAGGCCATTAATGGGATTCATATTACCATAATTAAACATGTTGCATTTGCAAATTATTATTATTACTTTAAAACTAAAGTTTGTAACATGGTATCCCAAACAATTATTGGTTGTAATTAAAAAATTACAAATGTGTTTGTGGGTTTACTTGGATTTATGAATGATTATTGTACATATGTGTGCAATATAACTTGACTTGTTAGATGTTAAGGGTGTATAACAAATGGACATTATCTTCCATATCTCATTGGTGATAATGAATATATTTTAATTTCATGATCATGATCCTCTTTAAGGAGGAGGGTCAACATTGAATTTTGGGTATATAATTGAAAACATAAATGGGGATGATTTAAACTTTGTTGAATTTTTTTCAAATTTCTAAAAAAAACCTATAAAGAATTCTTCAATAAATCCAACTTACATGTGGCTTTCATACTTGACCCCTTTGTTTGTGTTTGCATTCTATATAATTTGTTGAGATTGGAAAGGGAATTTCACAAACAAATGTTCATGTGTAAATCATTGATTTCAAATTGCAAAAAAAACTCTCAACATGTTCATGAAAGGCATCAAATTAATGTTGAACCGATACATCATAGAATTGAAGGCTAAGATCTATTAGAAGAATTATTTCATAGAGCATTAACTATGTACTTAAGACAATAACAAAATATTTTCTAACTTGAAGTAAATTTATCACCATTTATTTCTTTAATTTTATTGAACATGCATATCAACTATTTTGAATTAGTGAAGTAAAATGTTTCAACTCAAACATATCTACACATTTGTATTAGTATTATTTAAAAAATAGTTGTTGGATTGATATTATACTAGTGTATATTTAAAAATGCAACTCCTAGATTGATATAAATACTAATATATAAATATTTATACATGGTGAAATTGGCGTAATAGGAGTCATCAATGCCTCTTGAATTAATTATGATTAATCTTGATAAGATGACATGGCATATGATAAGAATATTGGTTGAAAAGTCATAGGATAATGTTGAACAACAATGCGTAAATATATAATTAAAATTATTATAAATTTTAAAAAATGTTAAAATATATCTTATATTCATTGATTTACTTTCAAACTTATCCAAATGATTTAAATTGATGTGTTAGAAAAGGCATTGTATAAATACAGCACACATTTTCAATGTTATGTTAATTTATGAGAATTATACCATGTCAAAAAAAATTGGTTATATTCGAGGTGATTCCTTTTAGCTTGATTTGACCCTATTAATTTAAATCTGAAAATGCAATTGTTAGATTAGTTTTATACTCATTTTTATTTAAAAATGTAGTTCTAGGATTGGTCTATATTAATATATGAAAATCTTAAGTTTTGATTTGTGTTTTAAAATGTAGCATACATAGTCTTGATTTTACTTGATCATTTGTTGTAACATCCTTTTAAAAGTGGTGTCACTATTGAATCATCCATTGTTCTATGAAAGAGCTTCAATTCTTATTTCAAAGGTCAACATTTGATAATACAACTTCCATGTTTACATTCAACCATGTCTCAAGTTTATATGTATGAAAATGTAGCTCAATGTAATGTTCATTTTATTTCATTTATTGTAGTATCCTTGTGAGTAGGCTCATTATTGAGAGTTGCATTGTTTTGTATTTAGGAGTTGAATTAATGTTTACATTATTTTTAGTTGTGAAAACCAAGTTCATGACACGTGTTAAACTAATATGGCATTCATCAAGTTCATATGTGTTGTCTTGATTGTTGTCATGACGTGTAGTGTCGTGACGTTCGTTGTCATAAGGGTTTAAATCCATAATAAACTTTATTAAACAAAAATACTAAAACCAATCAAAGGTAAAAACTAATCAACCAAAAAGATATGCATGCACATATATATACAATGCACAAAAGGAGGCTGAGATGAAATTTTCATGTATCTCCCCCAAACTTGAACCTGGAAAAACGTGGCATGGTCTGAGTAGAAATCAAGGTGTTGCAAGAGAACACGATGAACATTACCAAATGTCGACGAGAACTTGAGTGAGCTTCGGTTTGAAGCAGAATAGATGGTATCCACCATTACAATTATTGCAAAGCAGTATCTGATTAACATTGTCTGTCCTCTGACATACTTGACATGGATAGTCAAGTGGAGGAATCCAAGCTAACATGATGATGGTAGGATCCAAGTTTGGCTGGTGGCAGGGCACATAATTTTTGGAGTGATCCTAAATTGTGCATTCGTTAGCTCCTTGCAATTCTAACACACTTGAAGGCTTGATCGCCTTAATTCTCAAAATAGTGCGACCGTAAAAAGTGTTTAAAGTATCATTAGGTTTTCACTACAGATACACAAAGTCACCAACATCAAATTGTTTCACCTTAGGTTTGTAATTGCCACCTCATGTGTGTGCATACTATAAGGTGTTTCGATGTTGTGCAATGAACAAGTTCTCCATGGCCATGGGCATAACCTTCTTGAATATAGTAGCCTTCTTTGCAATGACCTTAACCCAAGTGGCTAGGGAGTCCAAGTCCACAACCTGGTCCATTTGAGCAGTAATGGAAGAAGGTGGAATGGGATGTCTCCCAAAAAGTAGAAAGTAAGGAGTGAAATGAGACAAAGAGGCGTGTTTGGACATCCTATAACCCATGGCGATGTAAGGTAGGGC
>Ga0116231_10006226_pt1 | contig 22924 bp, 18 predicted proteins | sample S1TSphgellanicum_2_FD_89695 | JGI IMG/M metagenome (GOLD analysis project Ga0116231, IMG submission 89695) | Host-associated microbial communities from peat moss isolated from Minnesota, USA - S1T2_Fd - Sphagnum magellanicum MG | ecosystem: Host-associated > Plants > Peat moss > Unclassified...
TAGGGGCCAAAATCCCTTAAGCTACTATACTCTATAATGAACCTAAACACAATATCCTTGCCTACCGACCTATTACCTAGTAGGGGCCAAAATCCCTTAAGCTACTATACTCTATAATGAACCTAAACACAATATCCTTGCCTACCGACCTATTACCTAGTAGGGGCCAAAATCCCTTAAGCTACTATACTCTATAATGAATCTAAACACAATATTGCTTCCGTAGGCAAGGCCAACAAAGGAACTTGGAGGGTGAAGCAGCTTTCCAGCCTTCCAAGCTGTGAAAATGGGCAAGAGCACGTGTTCTAGGTTGGCATGTATACTTTATTTCCTTTGTTAAATGATTGACTCAAATGTGTCATTGAAGAACAACAATTTGTTACAAACAACAAACAACCAGCTGGCCTTCCAAAAAACACGAGGAATTCTTTCAAAGAAAGAGGGCCAAGTTTGATTCCAAAAAACCCTCTTACACTTCCTCCCTCGTTTCGACATATATGCACACGTCTACGCGAGCTAACTACGTGTAAAGGGGCACATCATGCACATACGTGTTAACACACTTGCAGAAAGTTGGAGGTATGATGATTATGTCATGTAATTTTACCCTACAATAAGGAGGTAAATTCCATTTCATTGGGGTCTTTAACTAGGGTTAAGGCCTAGTAAGGGGAGGTTGTTGCCACACATTGTTGTGTAATTTGACTGCACAATAAGGAAGTAAATCTCACTTCATTTCATTAGGGTCCTTAACTAGGGTTAAGGCCTACTAGGGGGAGGTTGTTACCGGACATTGTTGTGTAATTTTACCACACAATAAGGAGGTAAATTTCATTTCATTAGGGTTTTAAACTAGGGTTAAGGCCTAGTAGGGGGAGGATGTTACAAGACATTGTTGTGTAATTTTACCGTACAATAAAGAGGTAAGTTTCATTTTCATTTCATTAGGGTCCTTAACTAGGGTTAAGGCCTAGTAGTGGGAGGTTGTTACCAGACATTGTAATAAGGAGGTAAATTTCATTTCATTAGGGTTTTAAACTAGGGTTAAGGCCTATTAGGGGGAGGATGTTACCAGACATTGTTTTCTCACCATTCACGAAGGAGGTTGGTTGGTTCATGAAAGTCATACAAGCTCTTACACTTTGCAACGTTGTTCTCATCGTTTTCGAGGTGTGTTCATAAAGTCGTGCAAGTTTATCTTAGTCACGGATTCTACATCTGACTTGTTTGATCTTGTCCATTGGCCTCTTTCTTTCTCTATGTTCGGTAAGGCCCTCGGTCAAGGGCATCACCAGGTTTAGGGTTCTCACTCGGTAATGGCCACGTGAAGAAGGCCCTTATTCTTGGTAATGCCCTAATCCTAAAGCCTTACCCTACATGTGGTTAATTCTTACCTGAAAGGTAACCATCGGGTATCACTTTTAAAAAATAAATACAACTGAGCTTTATACATCGTAACCCCTAAACATCAGAGAAAGTTTTTTTTTTTAAAAACACTGAAAACCAGACCAAATTGGCCTGCCCCAACATTTAGGGGTTAAGTAAGGCCTTTAGGGTTTAAGGGTCTGCCCTGACATTTAGGGGTTGAGGAGTTTAGGGTTTAAGGGTCTGCCCTGACATTTAGGGGTTAAGGCGTTTAGGATTTTAAGTAGTGTCCCAATGTTTAGGGGTTAAGGCCTTTAGGGTTTAAGGGTCTGCCCCGATGTTTAGGGGATAAGACCTTAAGGGTTTAAGGGTCTGCCCCGACATTTAGGGTTTAAGGGTCTGCCCCGACTTTTAGGGGTTAAGGTGTTTAGGGTTTAAAGTTCTGTCCCAATGTTTAGGGTTTAAGGCCTTTAGGATTTAAGGGGTTGCCCTGATGTTTAGGGGATAAGACCTTAAGGGTTTAAGGGTCTGCCCTGACATTTAGGGGTTAAGGCCTTTAGGGTTTAAGGCTTATATATGACCATCATCGTCAATAAGGATTTTTATTTTTATTTTTTATAAATTTGTATTTCATTTTGGGAAAAATGACCCTATGATCGGAAAAGCAGTTTGCTCGTAAATTAGAGACTACTTCCTTCTTCTTTTCTTCTTGTGTTGCAAAATTTTTGACCCACATTCGGAGCCAAGCAATGTTACTCGGAATGCGTAAAATTGAATACTGTAGGCACAAGTTGTCTCTTGATTTTGAGGAAGAAGCATTATTCATGCATCTAAGAGCATCCCTACCGGTGCGCAGTATGTGACCCTGCAAATTAAAATTGTATGAAGAAAAGTGAACATTTGCCGGCTTGGCTCAGGAAAATGGTTTTTCTGCTGCATATGTGCTGAGGTTGCTGAGGCGGGTAAAAAGCGCAGCAAAGGTATGCTGCACCTGCTAGAAAAGAGTGTAATAAATATGATCTGACTGCTGCTCCATTTTTGTGATTGGCCAATCATAATGATTGGTCCAGGTGGTTTGCTATTAGTAGTTGCCACCTATTTGTAGTCCCCATTTCAGTTTTATGGGTGGGGTTTGAAAGAAGTAAACAACCAAACTTGGATGTGAGAAATATTTTTGTAGGGTCACATACTGAGCCCTTGTGGAGATGCTCTCAGGTGTCCTCCAAATACATTTAAGAAATTTCTCAGAGTGCTTAGTGTGTATCAAAATTAGGGTTTTTTTTCTCTTGGAAGGTATAATAGAACGAACCATTATTTGCCAAAGGGCCCCCAAAATTCTTAGACAAATGAAAAAATGTGTAGGGTAAAAGCTGGCACGGTGAGGACATTCTTGAAACACTTTGGGAATGTTGCTCACCCATGGGCTTTACATGTCATAAAGCATGAGGCAAAGGTTATCATGGAATCCTAACAACCTTGGCTGAAAATTGCAATGCAATTAATCCAAGGAACGTCCCCAAACTCAATTGCCCACTCGAGGCTGGTGTGGGGGAGATTTTGTGTAACCTCCCAGAGGAGGGTGTTTTCCTGCATTGGAACCTTAGTTAGCCGTCAAGGTGAATGTCCCTAAGCTCATCTCAGCCATAAAGCTGAGGGACCTCTTTGGCGGTTATGCTCGGGAAGGCACCTTTGCCCTTGGTTCCTAGTGCATAATGCCCTAATAGCAATGCCTTCCCCTATGCATAGTAACCTTGGGTCAAAAATCCTAGTGTAATGAGAGATCTTCAATGTTCAAATGAATGCATCTGGGCCATCCCCACAATTGTACATATGTAAGGGGAGGTGCTTTTGTTGGTGCCTTTCACCCATGAACCAAGGGCAAACGCCTTGGACCGTTCATAGGTGGACGGCACTAACACTAAGGCCTTCCCCTACAATAAACATACATACATCACAAGGTGTAGGAGTGATATTATGCCTACTCGTTGAGAGCATGAGGGGATATTATGCCTTTAACTAGACATAAGATCTTTAGGCATAAGATCCCTCCCCCTCATAAGGAGTTATTGTAAGGTCCCTCCTCTTTTGTTTTCTAGGAAGGATGTTGTCGGTCGGATATAAAGTGCCTACCAAATACATTAGGAAGTTTCTAGGAGTGCTTTGTGTTGGGGGCACTACCGATTGCTTTGAATTTGCTTGGGCGAAATTTAGGCAAGAAAATCTCAAGCATGCATTTACAAAATGGGCCCAAGAAGTAGCTTTTTCTTCTAAGAGTGGTGGGGGGAATAAAATCCAAAAGAAAACTCCAAAAAAAGAGAATGGGACCCCAAATTTTTTAAGAAGGAATGAAAGTCTCATCTATGACTCTCGAATATTCAGAGATGATCCAAAAAGAAAATACAATACGTATGACTGATTTTCAATACTAATTAATTCTCAAGAGGGACTATCGGAAAATAAAAATAAAAATAAATCCTAAGCCTACATTGCTGAAATTTCATGGAATTAAACTCAAGAGTCAAGACCTTCCCCACTAAGGCCAGTCCGGACCTTTGACATATTTCAATAACACCATTAATAAAAAGAAAATTTAATGTATTTATTCATTATTATCAAAAATTTGAAACATTCAAGTCAGGGCTGCTGGACCTTTTTTCTTCTTTTTTTTCAAAAAATTAATTATTTTGACAAACATTTGTCAAAAAGTCACTTTAGAGCATCTCGAGCAGTGCTGAGTTTGTGACACTGTAAAAATTATTTCTCCCATCCAACTGTAGTTATTTGCTTTTTTTTCAACCCCACCCATAAAACTAAAATGAGGACTGCCAATAGGTTGGAGACTACTAATAGCAAACCACCTCGACGAATCATTATGATTGTGCCAATCAGAAACAGCAAGGAGCACCAATTAGATCATATTTATTATTCTTCTCTAGGACTTGTTAGGGTTTGCCGTGACTTTCATGAGCCTCAGCAGCAGTGAACTGTCCAAGTTACGACAAGACTGGTGTCAAACCCCTTTTGTTGAGCCAAATCGGTATGTTTTGACTTTTCTTCGTCCAATTTTAATTTGCAGGTCCACACGACCTCAGAGCATGCTCTGAGAAACGTGGGTGCAAGTAACTTAAAAAATTCCCTAATGTCAAAATTAGAGTGTGGAAAGTCAGCCAAAAACCTTCAAGCAACACTAAGAAGAATCAATAAATAAGTAATTAATTAATTAATTAATTAAATGGAAAACACCTGGCAAGAGAACAAGTGAAGAAAAAAAGAAAGGACCAAAGTCCAAACAAAAGACCAACCCCACAACAATGGGGAGCCCTAAGAGCAGAAAAACAAGCAAAACCTAAGACCTAGAAGAATCAATATCCTTTGTGCTAATCCTTCCAAGAGAAATGGAACTACCGCTGAAGGCATGGGGAAGGGAGAGAATCCAGGACTACCCACAAATTGTAACTCAATTTCCGGAGATTATTAAAATCAATTTAAAAGTAAAATATTCGTGGTTTGACTCAATAAATTTTTTTAATTAAAAAATTGAATATGTGTGGGTTTGACTCAATGACTTTCTTTAGTTTCCATGGTTTGACTCAAATGATTTTTTTTTTAAATTTTTTTTTAAAAATTCTTTTTCCCATTTTTGTGATGTAGCTGAAGTGGCAATCATCCATGAAACAGTTTTGCCAAGATATGACCATAAAAGAGTTTACGCATTCCAACATTTTTGGCTAACACATGCTAAAAACTTTGGCTAATTTTTTCAAAATTTAGCCAAATTAGTGGAATATACACTTCTTTTTTTTTAATTCCAAAACTTTCTCAATTTTTATTGTTGAAAAAATCCACTGAACCCGGTAAAGAAATCTGGCACATTTTCCCAAGAAAATTAACTTTGTCAACTAGAAAACCCAAAAAGAATTTTAAAATAAAATAAAAAGCAAACATTTTTACCCATTTTCAAAATTAAAAAATCAATTTTGTAACCATTGAAACCAGTTAATCTACCTACCCATTCTTCCTGTGAAGGAATTTGGAGCCAAATTTTGCATGCACATGTTCTTGAGGTCTGGGGGCCAAGTGTTTTCTTCTTTTCCATTTTGTGATGTTGCTCAAGAGGTGATCATCCACAATAATATTTAGCCAAAAAAATTTGGCAATATTCAAAATATGAAAGTTGAAAAAAAAATCTTAAGCACCCTTTCCTGTGGTAAAGCAGTTTGTGATGAATTTTGGCAAATTTTTTAATTTCCTTTTTTTAGGCGAAGTAGCCATATTTAGACAATTTTAGGTTGTTAGCATGTGGCCAAAATATGGCACCATTCCTAAACTTTTCTACTTTCATTTCTGAACTGTAAGCCAGATTTGGCTAAGTTCTCTTAAGCCCCGAATCATTCTATCTATATAAGCATATGATATAATATGAGTATTTATATATATATATATATATATATATATATTCTTCTGGATACTAATAGAAAAAAGGATTGGATATTCAAGTCTATTGCTGAATTTGCTGCAGCAGTTGCACATCCTGCAAAAGAATCGTTCCAAACAAGTTGCAGCATTTCATGACATGATTAGATAGAGAGTGTACCTCAATTTAAAGGACACAGAATTCAACCCTTTCCCGCAACCCAATTGTTTGATCTTCTTCTCCTACTTCCTGCAGAAGTTGCTTGAAAGATTTCTGGATCTCTGAGCAAGACATAGTGGTAGTATTTTCATTCCATTCGCAAGTCAGGATCCTGGAGCAGCTGTTGTGTCATCAGTAGGACCTGATCAAATTTCTTTCTTTTCTTCTTCTTCTTCTTCTTCTTCTCCTGTTGAAGGTGAATCAGCTTGGTTGAGTCCTAAGAAGTCTTTGGAATTGCTGTATACTACTGCATGATGGCGTTGACAAACATGAGCTTGAGTTTAATACATACCCAACAGCCAACTCTTTACATGCAACATGGGTTACAGCTTCAAGATGCAGCTGACTATAACAGTTTGCATACTACTAGACTTACCTCCAGTTCCTTGATCAATAGGCCATGCTCTGCAATGGGCATGGGCATGATGATGAGCTGCAACAAAACACTGACAATTGCCAGGCTGATTCCACAATCCAAATACTCAGAACAAGATCATGTTGCTCAGCTTAATGACATGTCAGCAGATCATTGGCAGAAGAAGCTGCAAGCAGCAGGCAGAAGTGGGTTGACTACTTATAGGCAGTGCACACAAGTCGCAGCAGCCAGACTCCACCCCACTCCTCAGGTGTCAATATGTGCTTCTCTTCAGACAAATAGTGGAGTCAAACCACTGGTGCAAATTTCCAATCCAGCTGACATTTTACTGGAGGAATTATCGAAGGCTGAACCAGCTGCACCACTGGCTAGCAACTCATCAGCAGCAGATTCAGTGACTGCACTTGTCAAAAGATTGTTCCTGTGGGATTCGCTCCCGAAATTAGGTCAGCCTGAGAAGAAAAAGAAGATCATGTGCAGGCTTCTTCCCTGCTCTCTCTTTTTTCTGGAACTCTGACACTCTGGAGGATCAGATCCGGGCTCTCTCTTTGTTGAAATGCCATGAAAACAGAAAGTTTTCAGCATCAATCTTGATCCGAGAATTCTTACCTTACAGATGAGCTTGATTGTTGCAATGGAATTGCAAAGTTTATGTGAAGTTCTTTGCCAGGCTCCAGTATTTTGGTCTTCCATGTTGTCTTGTCTCTTTGAAACTTTTGGACTGCAACAAAGTCTATGAGCAGTAGTAGCATGCATGGGGCCCATGATTTTGCTTTGAGAAATTTTCCAAAGTCTAACTGATGGAATTCATATATTTAATTTTGCAGACAAAGTGCAGACCTTCAGTGTGTATGAGATCAATGAGCTTGACAGAGAGAGTCCTGCTTACCTGGGTTTCAGCATCTTCAACTTCAACAAGAAAATCACAGGTGGCTTCTTCGGTTGGTTGAAGAATGCTGAGAATACCCTCAAAGGAGCTCATGGAATCGGTGACCTCATCCCCTTCTCCAACAAGGTACCGAGCTTCTTCTTCTTGTACACTATTGACAAGTTCCATAATGTCAACAAAGTTGAGAGCTTGGTTTTGCATTGCAGGAAAAAAAACTTGGATAATAACAACAACAAAAAACACTTCAACATTGCATAATAAAAATGCAGAAATTTTTCTAGAGCTAGCTTCCTTCCTACCCAATGTAGCAAGCTTTAGGGTATCAAACATGGTCAAAATTTCTGTTGCAAAATGTGTATTGACATGCAACACACGTGCTGAGCAATCACAACAAGGATTTTAGATTTCAAGATTCACTAAGCAAATCAGTTCAGTGTGCTGACCTGATGATTCTCTCTGCCACAGCTGTATGATGGATCCTTAACTCTCAGATTGGGAATCACTGCTGGTTTCACAATGGTAGTGCAAGACTTTCCAGGCCAGGGCAGTGACCAGGACAGGAGTCACAAACTCTTCTTCCCTGATCGGTACGAAGCCATGTATACATTTTACATGGGTGATCTGGGGCACATCTCAGTGCAGGTATCCACACTCTGCCTCTTTGTCTGCAACTCAAAACAATTTTATCATGACAATTCCATGCTTGAATTATTTTCAAGCACAAATCATCATTGCAATAGGGTTTGTGGGAAGAAGCATCCACAATCCATCCTTGTAGTATAACATCTCTCAATTTGTTTGTGATAACTTTGCAGGGCCCATTCATCACCTTCCAGGATACGCTTTTGACAGTGACCGGGGGAGCCGGGTTGTTCAGGGAAGCCAAGGGTGTTGTCCATCTGCACAACATCACTCCATACAAGCTTCTGTATACCTTTTACTTGAAAAACATTCCAGAGATTCCACAACGTCTCACTGCGCAAGTGGTGGAGCCAAATAAAGATCCTGTTCCAAATGCTGTGGCATGCAAACCTGGCTTCACCCTTCCTAATTACACTGAATAGGCAATCATAAAACCCAAATCACCAACATGCATTACAGAAAAATCCAGCTTTTGTGATACCGATCCTTTCTTGATTACGCAATGGGTTAGTCTCAGCACTTAGATATGAGTGACATCCTAACTGTCCTTGCATCATCCTCACTAGATTGATAGGCAAAGGATAGTCTAATAGTATATGTCCAGAGCATTGGGTTCTACCACACATGCAGCAGATGATAGGGCAGTCTGTAGACACAATGAAAATGATTTTCCCAGTTCTGACACCATTGATCTCCATTGCAATAACAATTGATACACACAGGGGTGGATATATCATGACTACTTTTAACAGGATGAAGATGGAAAACAAACGAATATCAAGATTCTTAAAACCCTTTGGGCCTTCTTGTCCTGGCTTGACAACATACTTCAGCAGACCCAAAAAAAAAACCCCAGAAGAAACATACTTACTCAATGCACAATCTTTGTATTGCACATGCAAGAAAATGGTCATCATGTAGGTAACCAATGCGAGAAAACTTTGTCAGCTACTATCAACTTCCTCTAATCAGTTTTCATGCAAGCTGGATCAGGGTACTCAAATCTTTGTTGAACTCCTCAGCTAATGCACCAGTTTCCTTCCATTTGGCCTGTGTGCTTTAGCTGCTGCCGCACTTGCTACTTTCAGTGCCTTCTCTGCAAAAGCCATATTAAATCTGTCCTCAAATTGGCTGTTCTGTTGTTTGTCTTGTTAATGAATGGCATATTTCACAATCTCTCAGACATGACCTTTAGTATGAAACTGCATGATGGGTATTCTCATCCCTAAAAACCCAGGCTACAATGCCAGATTGGAATTTGGAAACCATGCAATACCCCATCAATTACAATAGCACTCATCTGTGGCACCAAGTTGCTCCAAAGGCTTACCTCTGCTTCTATCTATCATAATGATTTGCAAGGCATGGTCAGGAGCCATTTTCCTGAAAGTCTGGACATACTTCTCTAGCACAACAGTCACAACGGTATGTGTGAAACTCTTGGATCCTATACCATATAGCAGAGTCGGAACAACCACATCAAATTAATGTCATGCACTCATCAATCCAAACTGTGAATCTCACCCTCTGTCTTTTTGGCATCCCTAACCATCCCAGTGAGCTCAACAGAAAGAGGCTATGTCTGCCTCAGAAACCCTAAACCCTTTCTATCATCTCTGCACTGTATTTGAACGAGGGAAATTTGCTCTTGGGAGGGAGGAAGAAGCTCCACAACAAGCCTGGGTGTGAAGCCTGTTACACTCCTCTTTGATTTTTTTGTCCCTATAAGCAAGTCAAATTTCCATCTCTAGAACCTCCTTTGCAAACAAGCGCCGTGGTGACGACAATCTTATCACCATTCTTGGGCGGGCGATGGAAAGATGCAAAGGAAGACGCATGATCCTCCACAGAGGGAATTTTTGTTCAGCTTCGCGCTGCTGCCGTCCCACTGCTATGTCTGTTGTGGCTTCGGGAGGGGATTTGGGAAGTCTCCGGAATAAAGATTGGAGCAAAGTCATGGCTCTGGTTTGTTGGAACAAGCCATGCTTCAAACACAAAGCAAAGAGCAGGGGTGCGCACGAACGCACATCGCTCCAGCTGATCTGAGCACCAAACCCTAACCCTAACCCTAATTCCCGACCCCGCGTATGCAACGACGAACATTCCTCCACTGCGCATTTCACAAGTCGTCGGACGTCTCCACCACTCAATCAGAAATTGATTGGATTTGCAAGAAGTCGGTTTTGTGTTTGCAGTTTGCAGTGAAGTGTCGAATATGAGAAAGTTTGTCGTTGCATTGCGGGGTTTTTTAGTATGCAGAAGTTTGATGATCAGAAGTGGAAGAAGAAGCTACGGCGTTGTTTGTTGAGCGCGAGAAGAATTGAGAATTGTTCGGAGAAGAAACGGGTTCAATCTATGCAGTGATTACTTGAGCCCCAAAGAGCTAGCCGGAATCCGCGATTTTACAATCTGAATTCGCCGACGGCGATTTCTCCTCGTTTGCAAATCTCGTCACAAGAGAATGACGGGGGATGGAGGAGGAGAGCCAGCGAAGATTCTTCTTCCAGTTTTGCAAAGGGCCGATGAGCTACAAAAGCATGACCATCTGGTGGCGTACTACTGTAAGATTGTTTGTTTGCCTGCTCCCTCCCTCCCTCGCCTAACCCTAACCCTAGGTGTATGCGGTTTTTATTGTGTTACATGGAGATACATGCAAGGACAAAGTAGATAATCTTTGTGCATGGTTTTGTTTTGTTGTGGTAATGGCAGGTCGCTTGTATGCAATGGAAAAAGGCTTGAAGATTCCTGCCAAGGAACGCACCAAAAACACAAATGCATTGCTTGCTTCTCTCATGAATCAGCTTGAAAAGGTGCTCATGTAATTTTCAAGTCTGTTGCTACCTCTCACCAGGACTACTAGGCACTCACATACTCTCAAATTTTTCCTGAATTGTGGAATCAGATTCTTAACCTGACAAGCTTTGTAGAAATTGCTTTGTTTCTACATGAGAGAAGACATCTATGGGAGATGTTAGACTCAAGAGCTTTCTGTGTTGTGACACTTTTTGTGACAATAATATGAGTCCTGAAGATTCTCGTGAACCTACTGTATGCTATTACTGTGCGGAAAAGACTAACCATATATAAATTTTCTGTTGAGAGGTTGCTGTCAGCACTGGTTTCTCATCATTTCCTAATGGGGATATGGCAGGATAAAACAGTGGTGAAGCTGAGTTCAGATGACAATATGCACATGGAGGGTTTTGCATTGGGTGTATTTGCAAAAGCTGACAAGCAGGATCGAGCTGGTCGTGCAGATGCGTATGGCCCGGTGCCCCTTCTGTATTTTGGCAATTAGGCTTTTTGCACAAGTTTTTAATGCTTCTCTGTATGCATTCAATATAAATTTTCTTGGAGGATTGGTAACAACATTCTTGTCCTCAGTAGGGGAAGAATTAATCAACTTCACCAGTTTTGGTGTTATTTTGGAAGATCCTTCCTTAAGTTCATTATGTTCTAGAGCTGGAGTGAAATAGATACCACCCACAACTTGTTTGTTGAATCTTCTCTCAGATTTTTCTGTTTTGCTTGCCAGGAACACAGCAAAGAGTTTCTATGCAGCCAGTATTTTCTTTGAGGTTTTGCTTCAATTTGGTGAATTGCAGACCGATGTAAGTTGTGTGATGCATGTCTTCTATTGGTCACAATTTGCATGCTGTATTTTGATATGTGCTGCTGCAAGGCCACTGCATATCCTTCCACTGTGAGGTTTCAAATGGTATTCACAACACTTCATGCTTTGGCATAATCCACAGAATTTTTCATGTCTGATTTATTTTCTTAGCTTTGGTATGTTTAGCCTGCTATTAAAATCACATGTTTTAGAATGAGTATCTAAGACTTAGCATTGCTAACTGTGCGCACAGACATGGGCTACAGAGTAAAGCTTCAGAGCAAAGTGCCATTAATTGGTTTCAATTGCTGGCTGGGGGACAGATTTTGGAGAAACAGAAGTATGCAGCCTGGAAAGCTGTTGACATTCATAAAGCGTTAAGTGAGGGCCGAAAGCCAGTGCCAGGTCCGCCTGTTGATGACAGTGAAGGTGATGCCTGGAATCCTGAGGTTCGTCCTAAGGCCAATATCTCCTCTCTGTTGTCCATGTCTTTCTGCTCCTGTGGAACTCTCCCTTCTGTAATTTGGGCTGCATCTTTTGTTGAATTGCCAAGTGCTTGTTTAAGGAATCATGTCAGGTTCATCTGAACTACAGTGGATATCTCAGAGTGTGTGTTGTTCTCTAATTCAGTTGATAGGAAAGCACTGTAGGCCAGCCACTCCAAGTATCATTTTGTTACCTGGTCAAGTGTCAATTGTTGCCACCTGAAACACAACTTTCTGCTTCATGTCTATTTTGTCCTTTTTCTAGCAAACGCTAGCACCAAAACTGATTCTGTTCCTCATGAAGGAGACAGCTTTCCCCATAAGAGGGAGTCTTACGGGATTTCTATTCTTGAGCAGGTTTCAAAGATAGTGAGCATAAATGTGGCACCAGAAATTCCATCAATCAGTTCAAATGTGGACAGAAACTTGGAAAACCAAGGATCCGGATCTATGGAGCAAAGTTCTCAAGGGCCACCTTTGTCTGATACATCAATGCCCTTAGAACATCCATCTCACCAAAGTAGCAATGCTGCTGCCTATGATGAGATCAATTTGCCCCCTGTACCATCCCCACCAGCCTATCCATCCTATGGACATGACTATTATGCACCCACAGGGAACTTGGTCTTCCCATCAAGTTCTCCACCATCAGATCAGTCAAATTTCTATTCGCAGGCCCCACCTTTTTCTACAGCTGGCACATACTCTTATGCAACAGATCAACCAGGCCCAACTTCTTCTGGGCCCCCAAGTTTCATCTCATATCCATCAAATCATGATGCAGCTGGAAGCCCACAAGTAAGTCAACCAGGCTACAATCCTCAGCAAAATTGGTCAAGCTCCCCTTTCAACAATCCCCTTCAACCACCATCATATCCATCAAATCATGATGCAGCTGGAAGCCCACAAGCGAGTCAACCAGGCTACAATCCTCAGCAAAATTGGTCAAGCTCCCCTTTCAACAATCCCCCTCAACCACCATCATATCCATCTTTTTTCCCTCCAGGAGGATCAGGGTATGATTCAGCAGCTCCACAATATCCATCTGCCACCCATGAGACACAAGATAACCCTGCATTCACTGGAGTACATCCCAGTCATGCTCGCACCGTGAGTGCCCCAAGTGCACCTGACTTATCAGCAGCACACAATACAAATGAAATTTATGACAGCAATTATCAGCCTTCTCCTGCCCAAGTAGCAGAAGCCCACAAGATGTCAAGGTTTGCTGTGAGTGCACTGGCATTTGATGACATTCCCACTGCTATTTCTTATCTTCAGAAATCACTTGAGGTGTTGACCTCCCGCTCTGGTACCAGCTGATAACTGTAAGTATCTTTTACTGCAACCACATGGGTCAATCATTGTGACCAGCTAATCATATTTTTTACTAACCCTTTGAGAAATATATCTTGTAGGCCCAACTCAGTTTCACACTATTCAAAGGCTGAACTTCTTGCAAATTATTGTTTATAAGCCATTACTGGTGCTGACATACCTGCTCTTACTCACTTTGCAAGGCATGTAAAAAGGATAAGTACATTAACCTGCCACATAGGGCTTTGGGTTTTTGGTCCAAGGCTTGGAATTCAAGTTCACTTTACTTTGGGTTTTCATCAAGCAAGGACTTTTATCAAATGAAACTGCCAATAATTTGATTCTTGATGCTTCGTAACTATGTATAACCCCAACTGTTTGGAGAGGTTGCAATTTATAACCCCAGGGGATGTAGTCATGACAGATCAAAATCAAAGCACAAGATGTTGTATTGCCCATTCAGGACATCAATGTAGGACCCCAAATTTCATCAGAGAATTAGAAGAAGAGTGCATGTCAGGGAATGGAATTTTCTAACACAGAGAGACTACATGCATTGCAATGGAGGCTCTTTGCCCCAACTCAACAAAAATTTGAGTGATAAATGGTACATACCACTACACATTGAACATAAAGAAGAACAACTATCAACACAACTCAATTTGTGCAGAACTGCCCTTCCTGTATGTACAGAGGTTCCCTGGATATCAGACCTGAATGTTTAGTTCAGTATTGAAGGAGAAGCTATCTATTTGAATCATCATTGAAGACTGACAAAAATTGTCTATCAATGGTGTATTGCACCTAGCACCATGAGCAGTGCCAAAGTTATTGGTGTAAAGAGTGACACAGATGATGAGATCAAACAATGCCCAATGCTGGAATTCATGTTTCTCATGTCCTCAAAGTGCCACCTCATTTAGCCAAAGACACTTCAAAGACAATAGCTGATCCTGTGAAAAGTTTTCAGATTGGAAACCCCAGTTTCCAGTTCTGGAAGACGCTTTTGCTCCAGTTTAACTTAAATCTGTGCCTTGAGCAGAAAGTGTTTGGGTTAAGCACCAAGGAACTCATGCTACACCAATTCTTTCAGGAGTCCATGCAGATGCAGTGAACAAAGGTTGATCCATCCAACCAAGAGTGAGAGTACCATCCTCTTCACTCAAAGTGTAACCATCTGATCCAAACATGTGGAGGAGGATATGTGCTTGTGCTTTTGCCCTTTTTTGCACAGGAACACTTGAGAACTTTGCTTGGCTCATAAGAATACGCCACTGGGCAAAGGTCTCATGCCTCTCCACTCTCTCCAAACCCTCACAAGCAAGAATGTTGTGAATCTCCCTGCTGAATAGTTTCTCAACCTGTAAACGAGCCTTGCTGTCTCGTGGAAGGTTTGCATCCAAGGAGTCAAAGACTGCCGAGTAGTATTGCAAAGACTCAAGAAACCTTGCCTCAAAATTTGGACTATTATGGCTTCCTTCTTGCTCAACTAGTGCAACCACCCGGGGTCTTGTTGTCTTGAGGAGGCTCAGAAAGTCCTTGATGCTCTCCCCTGAATCGTAGAGCAAACGGTGCAGCTGCATAATACAGTTCACTGCAACAGCCTCACTCTCTTTCACATGAAGCATCCATAACCGAACATCTTCAAGCCTGTCTATCACTGCATGAAATGTGAAAGGAATGTTGAGGGCTTCTGCAAACTCAGCTAGCCTGTCACCTGTGTCCTCAAGATCCTCCTTGCAATCACCAACCCCTGCAGAAAAATTGCAGTTCATAGATCACAAAAGGATAATTGAGTAGAACTAATCTTTGAAAGAAAGGTGCTTCAGAAGCTTGTTTCCAGCATCAATAGAAGATGACAGAAGACACAGTGGAATCAGAGACAAAATATCAGCTGCAAGTCCTGAATGCAAAAGAAACAGGTAACATTAAGAATGATGTGATGTTTTGACTGTAGGATCCAAGTTACCTGTGATACGGATATGTGCTGGTGGCCCTTCAGGCCTCACTGCAAGGCTATGAAAAAGAGCAGGCCACTGAAGGCCTTGCTTGACATCAAAGTCAATCACATGGACACGATCAGCCCCCTCAAATGCTTGGAGTATGATATCAATAGCTGTAAAGTGGGCAAACTTTGTGTATGGTGAGAACTGGTTAAGAAGATGAAACGCTGTTTGAGTTTCATCTTCAGTGTGGTTGATATCAAAGGGAAGCTTTTGGTAGATTTGTGGCCATAGTCGAGTTACTCGGCAAGCCAAGCCTTCAGTATAATAAGCTGCTATACGTTGCATTGAGGTGCCTTTGGGTGATGCCAGCTCCCCAAGTTTTTGTAGAAGATGGTTCAATAGACTCAAACTTTTGGTAGAGACTGCTTCTGCACATGCCAAAAGCAATGTTACCAATTCTTGTCCTACTTCCTGAGTTTGCTGTCCTCCCTGCCAAGTCTTGCCAGGATTTGCTTCTTGTAAATACTCTGAGGCTGGATTGTCTTCCCTGCTGCAATCACTCCTGAACGGAGATCCACTTCGCTGTTCACTCTCATGTTGCTGTTCTGGGTGCTTTTGTGATGATTCTGCACCTGGGGTGAAGGGAGGTGTACAAGTTTCAGTATCCTTCCAACTCCGTGAATCCTCACCTCGAGATTGCCCTGTCAAATCCTCAATCAGTGTCTTCATCCACTGTTTGGCCAGTCTTTCGTGCTGTGTTGATGCTGTGGTGGCAGCTTCCCACTCATCCAGACCAGACAAAGCTTCAGGTGACAAAGTCTCAGCAGTGTCTGAACCATTAAAGGTTTGGAAGGGTAGTGGCATTGCAAGATCATCTTCACAGCTGAACCTAGTCCTCTGCAAACACCCCTTGAAAGGTCTCTCATGCTGTGTGGATGCAGTTGTGGCACCTTCCCATTCATCTAGCTCAGACAGAGTTTCGATGGACAGAGCTTCATCTGTTTCTGAGGTATCAAAGCTCCAGCTTGATGGGAATACTGGATGATTATTTTCTTGTGTGAGTATAGTCCTCTCAAGGAACCCTTTGCCCAACCCCTTATGCTGCATGGATGCCATGGTAGCAGCTTCCCACTGATGAAGACTGGAAAAATTTGCAACTGGTTTGCCCCCAACAGGCTTGCAATTTGGAGCTGTTGTAGCACTCATAGGAACTGGAGTGGCAGCTGAAGATTTGTGAACCTGTGAGGCAAAACATCATGGATCTGGGAGTGAGAAAAGCAAGTAATAAAAAGTTCAATATCATACATGGAGAAAGAAAAAATATGATGAACTCACCAGCAATAGATCAGCCTTAGCATTTAAAGGGCTGTCTGAATGAGTAACTTCTCCCTTGCAATCTATAGCATTCTCAAAGGTAGCAGAGCTTCTTGTGGGATAGGACTTTGCAGACACTTTGACTGGAACACCAACATCATCAGTGACACATGGAGGAGCATTTGATGCCAGGACTGGAACTTGTACATGGGCTGCAAGAGCAGCAGAAATTTTTGCAAGACGATTTTCAATGGAAGTGAGCCTCCCATCAACACATGATTTTGATGATGCAGCTAGGTAAACAGGCAGATTTTCTGCAGCAACTTCTGTGCATTCTGGCTGCCTCAATATCATGGGATTGAACTGCAGAAAATCAAACAATTGGAGATTTAATCAGTCCAGAGCTGGGAGCAGAGATTACATTACTTCCGACTTCTGATTCAAGAATATAGTTTCAAAGGTTTAGGTTTTTCAAACTTACATGATCGGACATCTGCCTGGCATCCTCTGGAGTTACATGTCTGATGGTTTCAGAATGTGCTTGAGCATATTTCACTCTTTCAGGGCTTGCCAGGGCATCCCCCATGTCCATATCAGGGGTTGTCGGTGCAGGTGTTACTGCACTCTGCTGTTCTGCAAGGAGATAACTCAGCTGTTGAAACAGCAATTGAGCTTGCAAGCTCTGCATAGCAGCAGGAGTTTGTCCACTGACAGAAAGACCATCCAGCCCACTCTCCTGCAGCGACTGGATGGTGAGAATATTATGTGCAGCATGTGTCCCTTTGCATGGCACTTTGGCGGCTATGGCTTCGTCCTCCAGGAATTCAATGCCAGAGTAGTCCAACCACTGGCCCTTGAACATCTTAATCTCCCTTCTTTTCTATAATTGCTGTGCTTTTCTACAAACAGAAATGTGCAAGGTATATATTGCAAATCAGGGGGAAGCTGAGGGACGGAGTCAGAGATATGAAAAACAGAGATGATTATCCACCAGTTGAAGAACTCCAAGATTCAACAGACCAAAGAATTCCACTGCAGAAAACCCTAGAAAAAAGACAACTATGTTTCTCCATGCCGCAGTGGTGCTATTGCTCTTTAGAATGTCAACTTTGCTCACCTATTGATTCCTAGAGCGAACAAACACAGAGAGATGGAGGAAAGTTCTTACTTCTCCCTGTCTTCTTCGCACGAGAACTGACGTGATTACTAGCAAGCTGTTTCTTCTGCTTCTCCTCTACTCCTCCTCGGACCGTTTCTCACCATCAGGGACTGTAGTAGCCCTCAAAGGCTTGTTGCTCCGAAAAGAAGTTTCAGCAACAGTCTTGCGTGGGCAAAATGTGGCCCCTTCGCAACCAGTTGCGGCTTGAACTCCGTTCAAATACATGCCCAAACTTCCCCTAAAAATCCTTGACACACAAAACGTGATGATGTCTCCTCCCTCCTCAAGTAGCGCACCCGAGTGTTGGCAAAATCTTGGTCCAACGTCAGGAGGACTTCCGATTCTACAAGCATCATCATCATCTGAAAACCATAACACCAAAAACACCAAAACAGACGGTCTGTTTTTTTCCCACTACACAAACACACACGACGCATCAGCAGCATCCAACTCAATCTTCCTCCTACTCTATTGCTCTATGATCCAAATCTCTCGGAAGAGAAGAACTGTTGTTCCTTGCCGTTGAGTATCTCCCCCCCACCTTGCTCCCAAAATAAATAAATAAATAAATAAGAAGACTTTGTCTTCCCCGTTGCTTCTGCATTGCTGCAAGCCACACACCTTGTTGTTGTTCTCCTCCTCCTCCTCCTCTTCTTCTTCTTCTTCTTCTTCCTCTTGGTCTTCAGAGTTGCGCAGAGGCACAATTGTCTGCAACAAAAAAAGCGTCTGCAACGCACCACGGGCGCGCACAAACAGACGTTGACACAGTGTGGGAAGACGAGTCACGACGACAGGGAGCAGTATCATCCACAATTTGAATTTCCACATCCGACTCCTCTCTATTTCCATCCGTTCACCAGCAATATTTCATTCATCTTCTGAATTTCTCATCCACGCAGACGAGCTTACCAGACCCTTAAACTAGGCCAAACTCTTCTTTGTTTTTCTTCTTCTTCTTCTTCTTCTTCTTTTTCCAAGGGAGGGGGCAATCACAGTCACAAGTCCCTCTTGTATTTTGTTGGCCTTGCCTTCCAAGGCAAGGAAATTGTGTTTAGATTCATTATAGAGTACAGTAGCTTAATAAGGGATTTTGGCCCCTAGGTAATATAATAATAGGTCTATTTTTATTATATGAGGATTTTTGAAAGATGGTAATTTGGCTTGTGTTGAAACTCAAGATTAGTTATAGAGCTATAATATATCTTGAAGGATTTTGGTTAATTTCTTGAAGATTATATTTTTGCATGGTGAAATATTTGAGTTTTCATAATTCTTCTTCTCTTGCCTTAAGATAGATACCTTTTAATGTAAACAGCAAAGGCCATAGTGTGACACACCCCTTGTTTTCATTTACTTGATTTAACTCTATTTTTAAAATTGTGAACTCTATACCTATGTCACCCTCTAGTAGGTACCTACTAAGATAGGCAGGTATATCAAATCACTCTCATCAATGCGTTATAATCAGTTTACTCCTGGTTGGTGAAAGTGTTTATGTATAGGAAAATTGCTATATGAGCTTCCGGAATCCGGACATGCTCTACTAGGCCTTACCCAATTTTGGAAGTTCCAGTAAAAATGAGGTAAGTTAGAGGTAAGTGAGGAAAAGTCAAATATGTAAGATTGAGGCTGGGACCGACCTGAAAATACAAAGGAAAAAAATGGCAAGCCTTTGCTGCTTAAGAAAATATGCAATGGATACTGGAACTTATCAACATACAAAAACAAATAAATAATTTTCAACAGATTGATACTTACTAAATAAGTAACTTACTACTTACTTACAAGTAGAACAACATTGGTTGGGGTAAATTTGCTGTCTCCAATCTATTCCCAGGGTCAGCTGTATGTTGCTATCTCACAGGTCACAAGCAGTGCAAACATCAAGATTTTCAGCGGCCAGGGTCCCCATGGATACATGCGGAATGTCATATATAAAGAGGTTTTGGAAATGTAGTTTGTAATTGTAATTTTGCAACATGTACTGTCAAATAGACACACACCTGTGCATTAGGCACGGGGTTCAAACTAGTACAAAGGAAAAAAAGATTGATGATGCTTTGCATGTAAGGTAAAGCTAAGCTTAAAGCCAAGGGCTTAACCAATGTAAAGATCGATGTAATTTTTAATCATCCATTATAAAAAAATTAAAATAAAAATAAAATTCCTTTGCTATTTTTTTTGTTTTGTTCCCAATGATGATTTCAGAGTTCCCAATGATAATATGGTGTCAGAGTGTGTTCTAAACAAGGACGGATGACGTCCTGCACGCTTTGGTTCCAACGGTCACTTAAAATAATTTTTTCTCGCTCCCAATCATAGTGTCAGTCAGAATGAGCCATAAATGTGGCTGTCGCCGCTTCTTCACAGCACGTAGATAACAAGTCAAAGTGGCGTTATAAAACGTGTGGCAAATCAACTACTTACGTGTGCTGCTACGGCGTGTGGTGGCAGGCAGGCAGGCAGGCGGCTGGTCCTCATCAAAATTGTGTACCTACCTACCTACCTACCTACCTACCGCCTAGAGTACAGTAACAAAACAAAACATTAAGTCTAGATTTAAAATTGTAGGTATTCATCCTTTAACCCCAAGGTAATGGACAACAAGATCCAACCTTCAAACATTTACATAACATCACCAAACAATGAAAAAGGTGAAGAAGATTGCTCATCAAATGAACAACCTAATCAAGAACAACAATGAATGAGGTGAAGAAGATTGCTCATCAAATGAACAACCTAATCAAGAACAACAATGAAAAAGGTGAAGAAGATTGCTCATCAAATGAACAACCTAATCAAGAACAACAATGTGAAGTAAAAATCAACTACTACTAACCTTGTCCATATACACACATTAATTCATTGCAGAACAATAGTAATTCTTAATATCAAGTTAGAAACTGAACAATGTTCTTACATAGATATGTTTACTAACCTTACAATGGTAGAAAAAAGGCTACATGAAATCAATGTAATAAACCTAGATGACCCTACCAATTTTGATCAAGTACAAGAATAGCAAACCTCTTCAAATTTTAACATATGAATCAATGAACTTCCACACTCTTTTGTTGTTACTTCATTTGCCTACAAGACACACCAAAGATAAAAAATTGTTGATCAATAAGTTATAATCACATGTTGTGACTTCTATAGAATATATAAATATATTATGATGGACAAGACAATTGCAAAGGAAATTAGAGAAGCAAAACAAAAGGAGAGGGAAAAAAAAGGCGACCAAAGTAACATATTGTTTAATTACATAAGAATGGGTAGCAAAGCATGCAACCAATAGAGATGAAAGAATTACATTTATTGCAACTTGGTCTACAATTGCTAGGGACACTAGAAATTGTTTGCACCAAAGTTGCCAAGTAGGTTGTAGGGCACAAGAATCAAGGTACAAAGGTGTTGACCTTACAACATAAGTTCAACAAAAAGGCCAAGAGTCAGGCAAAGGCTAAAATGCTTGCATGATAACACATTATAACAAGATGCATCATTTTATTAAGTAATTAAGATGAGATGGGGGGGAAGGGGAATGGGAAGGAATTAACAACATGATTAATAACAAAATAATTTTAAATTGGAAGATGGTTAGCAACAAGACTAACAACAAGATGATTACAACGAGGAGGATGGCTAATAACCATACCAATAAAAAGGCCAACACATAAAGGAAGCTTATTGCAACTTGAGAACACAAAGACCAATGTGAAAAGGAGGTGGGCTACAAACTTGAACACAAGAAGACCAATGTGAAATGAAGGATGGTTGTAATTTAATAACATGAAGACCAACATGAAAAGAAGTTAGTTGAAACTTGAAAACAAGAAAACCAACACAAAAAGGAGGATGGCAACAACTTGAGACCAAGAAGACCAATGCAAAGAGGAAGATGGTTGAGCTTGAAAACATGAACACCAACAAAAAAAGGAGGAAAACTATGACTTGAAAACATGCAAACCAATGCAAAAAAGATTTTTTGCACCTTGAAAATAGGAAAACAATAGTTGCAACTTGTAGCTTGAGAACATCAACACCAACATGAGGATGAAGAGGGCCAATAAGCTAACACCTTCACAAAAACAACAATTGTGAACTTCATAATTTAAACTTAAAGCTTTCACAACATGATCACACCTTTGTGAGATGTTAAACACACTTGAAAAGTTTTGGTATAGTAGGGTCCAGTTGAAAAGAAGATGATGAATCGAAACATAATGGTGTTCCATTTGAACAAATACACCACACCCATGGTGCCCACAAACCCATTACACATGGCCATTTTTTTTTAATTTAGGATTTTTTAAGCCTTCAAAAATTAATGTCCATTGATTTGGTTACTTTTGTTTAGTGTAAATCTTTAGCATTGAACACAAAGTTAAACATTAAACACACATTTTTGTTCACTTTGTAAATCATACATCCTAATGATTGGGACATAGATAATGTATGTCACAACCCTAGCCTTGGGTTCATGACCAACGCAAGGGCTTACGAAGGTTTGGGCCAAAAGTGAGCCCAATAGTCACATTTCATGTTCCCAAGAATGCAAGAGAGTGTGAGGTAATGAACCCACATTCCCAAATGAGGTTCCACTTTGGGAGTTGGAGTCCCAATGGACTCCCAAATCTTCAAAGGGCAATTGTAGGGGTCAAAAGTCATGGGATTGAGATGTTCATTATATCATTGGAAAACGCTTGGAACGTAGATGTCTAAAATGGGCTTACATGACCCATTTGGATACTTAAACATAAGTTATGGCCAAAAAAAGGGTCGGGAATCAAATTGTCAATTTGATTCCCGACCACTAAAAATCAAGAATTGCCCCAATTTTCTTGCATGCAAGTGGCATGCTACATATCATTGAAAAACTCTCAACGAGGGCCATAACTTTTCTTTAAAACTCATTTCAATCATAGCTCTTCACACAAAGTTATGGGCCTCCAAAGTTGCCGGAATCCCAATTTCAGGAATTTTGGGACTCCCGTTTCGAAGTCCCAGGACAAAATGCCATTTGGGTGTTAGCCCCGTGGGCAAGCACAAAGTATACTATAAGGGGGAAGGTGGTGGCTTCCCCCAAGTCCAGGTTATGGTGAGCCTTGTGAATCTGTGTGACGCACTCCCAAGTCCCAAATTAGCCCCAAGTTGGGGCTAAGTCTCTCAAGTTGCGGAA
>Ga0116231_10006227_pt1 | contig 22919 bp, 15 predicted proteins | sample S1TSphgellanicum_2_FD_89695 | JGI IMG/M metagenome (GOLD analysis project Ga0116231, IMG submission 89695) | Host-associated microbial communities from peat moss isolated from Minnesota, USA - S1T2_Fd - Sphagnum magellanicum MG | ecosystem: Host-associated > Plants > Peat moss > Unclassified...
ATATATATATATATATATATATATATATATATATATATATATATATATATATATATATATATATAATTATTATTATTTTGTCTAGAGTTTTACGATAGATATATGTTTTTATCTTAGTTATCATAGAATAAATAACATTGAAATTGATTCTAGTGTGAAGATGATGATTTAATTTTTTTAAGTTTGAGATAAATAAAGATCGGGGTGATCAAAATTCAATTTGTTAGACTTCAAAAGTCTATTATTCACTTTAAGAAAAGAAAACCCCCCAAGACCCAACACAATGAAATGAATTCAAATATTATACATCTTGCAAAACAAAAATAAAATAAACTTTACATAGAAAATTAATTAATTAATTAATTAATTGTTTCATTTTCAAAAGAAATTAAAACCTCGTGGTGAAATTTTAACTTTTTTTAAATAAAAAAATTTAAATTTAAAAAATGATTTTTTAAAAAAAACCTCAGGCTTCTTACTAGTGGTTGTATTCAATCTAGGAAACTTTAAATTTGGAATTGAAAACCCTAACTTTGTCTTGGGATGAAGGATATGTCTTCCAAGGTGAACCTCCAATTTACATCGGTACCTTCACATTCTTCATCCAGGCCTCTTCAAAAGACAATGGGTTTTTCTTTTTCTTTTTTTTCTTTTTAAAAATAAATTTTAAACCAGTGTTGGGCGGGTATTTTGATTCCTAAAAACCAATGGATTTGGATATTTGAAAAATCAGAATAATAAACTGTCGGTTTCAATTATTTCAAAATATTCAAATTCAGATCAAGTGTAACCCTAAATTCTAAACCCAGTTAAAATTTAACCCTAAACCCAGTTAAAATTTAACCCAAAAAATGTTAAAATTGGACTAGGAGACACTTATTTAGTCTTAGGATGGGATATTTAAATGTCCAACAGACCCCCAAATTATTTTTGGGGTTTTGTAGGGTTCTCTTGCTTGGGCATGTGAGAACATGAACTTAATGGTTCCGGTTCTTTGGTACCTGAACCACCAATTCAAAATTTTGAATTTCTTGGAAATAAAAAATAATTTTTAATTTTTAAAAAATATTTATTTATTTAAAAAAACTGGTGGTAATAAACAACAACAACAATAATATTATTATTATTATTATTTGGAAACTCAGTTACTAAGTGTGGACATGAGATAGGCATCATTCAACTTTTATCTTTGTCTTCTTCTTTTTCTTCTTCTTCTTCCCATGACACTTTCCCCTAGATTCAAGGTGGACTTTGGAAGCTCCCCCAAGCACCACAATCACCTCCCAAGCTGCATCTTAGGTGGGACTTACATACAAAATGATGGGGGAACCCAACACCCAACTCAACTTGTTGGAGGAGGCAACTTGGTGTTGGTAATTTAGCCTGGAACCCACCAATTAGTACTAGTGTGTCTATCTATGACTTTCTCTCCCAATTGGACACATTTGTCTATGACCATCTACTCATTTCACATTGTTTGTTTGGCCTTGGGTGAAATAGCACCTAAACTACTACTCTAGTAAAGTGTAGGAATTTGATAGGGCCCTTGCCTTTCATAGTGATAGGCTCAATGGAGAGTTTTCTTATTATTATTATTTATTTTATTTTTAAAAATTTTAATTTTTTAATTTTTTAACAATAAATTTATTAATTTTTTCCGGTGCGTGAAATACGTTTTAAGGTTTTGACCCTTACAAAGGAGTTTTTTGTGGTAATTTTTGAAAAAAATTGTATAATTTTTTTAAAAATCAACTAGATTTGTTAGATTTTAAGTGCTTGTTTTTACAGGTTGCCAAATAGCAATAAGGTTACAATTACTATCTTACTTGTCATGTTGTGATTTGATGTTAAATTTTTCTTGTGATAATGACCATTGAAACAACACCAAAAAATAAGAAAATAATTATTGCAATAGTGTACATTAATAATCTGTTCATTTCATTCATGGATGACATAAGTTCATTTGTTTAATTTTCGTGTGTAAGATGATTTTTCATTTTCAAAAGCCACAATAATTGAATTCAAACAAGGTTTCAACAAAAATACTCAATGATATTGAACCTTAAAAGGTAAATCCTATGCTTCTACAAATAAGTCCAAAACTATCACCATTATATTTGACCAATGGTAACAGGCCATTCTAAGAAGAAATATTTTAATCAATTATGTAAGTGAAGAAAATTTGACAATTTGTATTGTTGTATGGACCATGTGTGCAAAATCAAAATTGTATACATTCAATTCTAACACTATAAATCCATATGTATGATTTAAAATTGTGAGGAACAATTTCATACCCATATTCAGCAAACACAAGGTTCAGCTCTAACCAAACAATACAATTCAACAACCTTTATTATTATGGCAAATGTCAAAAAATTGTCATCCAATTCATATTGTCAATTGCAATCCCTCCATGACATGCACATAAAAGCACTCAATCTATTGAATTTCAAATGTGATCAAATATGATTTTTTATAACATTTTGTTTGGAAGCTTTTTGTTCACACATGGTTGTGTTTATTAGAATCACAAGTACCTTGTATCATATATTCATCTTAAAATGATCAATTGGTATGTTAAGGATTGTCATACCCACAAAAACTTCATGATTCAAATAGGCCTTTGTTCTCACATTCACTTCTCAAAGTCTTTAAAAATTCAAGGAGTTTAACCCTACATAAACCACTATTGACCTTTAAATTTGTGAACTTTGTCATCAACATGTCTAGCCTTTGGTTTGTCATCTAATGTTGGTCATCATCATCGTCAAAATAACATTTAGAACTAAACAACTTTGAAACATAAAAATTGACAAGTTGAAAAATCTCCAAATGTTTGCACATACACTCTAGTCATTGCTTTCATCTCCTCCGATGAATTAGGTCAAAATATGCATGTGTGGTGCATGTAATGCATCCTACTATAACCTCCTATCCATTGTTTTTAAAAACCTTCGACAAAAGATGTGACAATGATGGGGGCAAGTTTCTTAGCACAATATGCAAAAAAGTGCAAAGTTATGGGGAAATTGGGATTCAAGATTTGGAATTTCTCCCTTCCTATTGTGCATATAATATTATAGCATTTTTGTCAAATTTTTATACATTGTAATTTCAAGTGATAAGCATTTTATGTGTAATTTTTCCTTTATGTTTTTAATTTCATTTCATGGTGGTAAGATTTTTTTTCAAAGTGCCTATCATTTTACATGCACCAAGTACTCCTCAAAGTGGGAGGGATCTTATGCCTAATTATTTTTCCTTTACTTTATGAGGGATATTTTTAGATATGAGGTGTCTTTCAAATGCACTATGAATTCTCTCAAAGTGTTTTAAGTTTGTAATAAGGTTTACCTTGTGCCTTTTGGTGAGTAATGCCTTTGGGTGGCTGACATTCCCAAAATGTGGGGTTGGATTCAACTAACACCTTTTATTAAGGCCTTTTTTGAAAATGCACCTTGAGTTTTTACCCTACACTAAACGTCTCTTTCCATTATATTACTATCATCACATTTTTTCATGACAAACCATGTTAACAACAAGGTAATGGAAAGTGATTGAAATCCCTCTTGTTATAATAATCATTTTTCATTGGAAAGAGCATTTGGTGTGGAAATCTGTATGTTTTAATGTTCTGAACATTGAATTTTATTTTTTCTAAATGTTCCCATTGTTTTTATTGATTGATGTTAAGTTTAAATAATCACAATTTGACACACAATTCTCATAGCTTTGTACATTGGTTAACATTTGAACTACAAAATTGTGAAGTGATTATGATCACAACTAAAGGGCAAATTATAATTGAGAGTTGTCATGGTAAATTATTTTGTCAAAAATGCCTAATGGAAAGATTCCCAATCAAGCAAAAGGCTTGTTTACTCCTATATTTTTATTCTGAAAATTTATAAATACCTATGGGTTTGTCACTCAAGGTTTACAATTTAAGTAAATTGTGTCAATTTGAAAGATGGAAAGATAAAATGGTTGAATAGTAACATAATGGTGATTTCTTTTGGTTTTGTTGAAAATTGAAGGGAACAAAAACTCAAACATTCAATGAATGTAGGAAGTATAATTTATAACATTTGAAATCATACAACTAGGAAAATAAAAATATCAAAAAATAAGAAGATTTTTTTCTAAAAATAGTCAAGCTTTTTCATTGACTATATGAAGTTGCATTGATTAAATGGAGTTTTGGTGTGCCCCATAACTATTTTGATATTTTCTTTGGAAAATTTTTTTAAAATATATATGTTGCTAAGTTATTCTTAATTAACAATTTTAATTAACATCCTTGTAGTTTGGGGACTATTGGTTATTTGCAAAGAATTAAACTCCAGTCCAAATCATCAAATGCCACCATCATTCAAAGGTTAGTTTTTTATTGTAAAAATTTTGTTAAAGGTTTCTTGACCATATATTCCTCTTTTAGTTTATTATCAATCACTAGCATTATACTTGACTACCTAAGGTTGATATCATGAATTGATGCTTATTTAAATAGGACCCACTTCAAGAAATATTCTTATGCACGAGTAGATTAATAATGAACATAATAAAACTTAATGGAATACATACCAATGTTGGGCAAGTAAAATTGCAAAATAACAAGCCAAAAACCATGTTGAAAACTACTATATATATATATATATAGTGCCATTTTAATGGCATGTTAATCATGGCAAGTTGTGCTTTATGACTAATATGGATGTTGAGAAATCTAAATTGAACCATTGAACATTTTGATTTTGAGTTTTGATTTTAACAAAAGACCTTTAAAATTAAACATGTGTTCCATCAAACATTATTATTTTCACAAAAGAAACCTTAATTTTCATAATATAATTTTTTTTTGATGTTGATTTGTTTTAATAATAAGGAATTATTAGACACACATAAAAAATACTCAAAATATCAAGAATCTATAATTTGATTTTTAAAAAAATTGAAAACTTGAATTTATCTTATGTTCATGAGTACTTTATGGCATGTAAATGTGATGCAATGTAAATGGTGTTTAAAACAAAGTTGTAGCATATAATACAAAAGAATAAACTTCAAAGTATTTAACATGTTTTGGCATGATTTGAAAGTGTGACCATTTTCAAAAGGAAACACAAAAATCTAGTGCAAAATCTTATTTTTAATTAAACCATATTTATTCAAAACTTATTAACAAAGAACATGTGATATATTGGGGAAACTATAGTAAGTAAATGTAATAATTTTTTTAAAAAATCCCTTCTATGAAAATTTTTTTTCACAAAAGGATTATAGTATTTTGAAACAAAGTAAACACATTGGCTCATTGATTTGTGATTACACCCAAATATTAAAAATGAAGTGAAAATTGACCATGAGTTCAAGCCAATTTTCATTAAAAATTTGTTGAATATCACTTACAATGAAATATGGGTTGATATATAACCCACATGGTTTCAATGTGGTGATAATTGACTCATGAAACACTACCTCTTTATTTAAATCCCAAAAAAGGATACGATGACATGCTATTTAAATAAAATAGCATACGGTTTTGAAGTTTTAAGTAGTTCTTTCACAATTGTTGAAAGTTTAGAGATGAAACTTCTTTTTCATTCTTGAGAGACAAGATAAAAAAACTCACGCTCCAATTTTGTTAATCAATTTTTTTCTATGTTAAAGGATAAAATTTTGTGAATTTTTTAGTTGAGTTCTATTTGTTTGTTTGGCTCCTCTTGCGTTGTTGTTTATCTCCACTTGTGTTGTTGTTCATGCCCTCTTGGTTGTTGTTAATGTTTTCTTGCATTCCTCCTTGGGTCCTTTTGCATTGTTGTTCAATCTTCTTGTTATTGTTTGGCTCCTCCAACTTCAAGCACCTTTTTGACCTAGCTCCCATGCATGTTATTTGGTTTCTCTTGTGTTGTTGCTTAGATTTTCATACATTATTGTTCATTTCTCTTGTTGTTTTTTAGCTCTTCTAGCCTCAAATGCCTTTTTGAGCTAATTCCCATGTGTATTGTTTCATTCTTCTTGCCTTGTTGTTTAATTCCTCTTGTTGTTGCTTATCAATTTGGTGCTTCTTCCCACATGCTTTGTATAGGTTTGGGAACAAGGAATTTTGATTCATCATTGATTCATTTTTTGAAGTATGACTTTCAAACTATGCTTCTAAGTTTTTGTTTTTTTGTTTGGATGTTAATGCTCATCTTTGCATTTATTTTGGTGAAACATTTTTTAATGTTCCAAGTTCGATTTTTGTTTGTTATTAAGATTGGTAACATTTTAACGTTAGGAAATACAATTGTTGTTTGTAGGATTCATATTTTATTTTTGCATTGCATTACACTTCATTTTACATACTCACCACTAACACTAGTCAATTTGATATATGATGATTCTATGGTTGTTCTTTAGATTTTTTCATGGCTTTTAAAATAAATAGAAAAGGTTTTGGGGATGTTTGAGTTTTTCCTCCTTTTTAGAGAAATATGAGATCAAAAAATTCCATAACATGTTTTTGATGCTAAAACTTAGGTTTAAAAGCCTTCATTTAATATCATTTTATATTGTCCATGAAGAAAGTGTGGTTATTGTTGAAGAATATAACAACAAACCCATATATCCCATGCTTATCAAATGTTATAATCATTTACATCCTGTGTTAGAATTTGCAGTTGGTCGTGCAAATTTAATGGCTTAAGAAAATTAGAATCTGGAATTTTTTATCAAATTGTTAGCACAAATGAGTTGGTGAAATAACTTGTGGGTAAAAAGTTGTAGAGTTTTAGAAAATACCAAGTGGACATTAAAGATTATCCCCTTCAAGTTTACCCACTACAGTACCAAACAATGATGGGGGAAACACGAATTCATGTTTTCATTGTTAGTTTTTTGGCTTGCCAAATATTAAGCATTATAAGATTTCAAATTGAAACAAAAAGGATCTAGAGTTAAAAAGAATTAGAAAAATTTGAAGATTCATTTGAACATGATGAAATTATGAAAGAAAAAAAATCATATATATTTATAAATCATTTTTGGTAAATTTGATGCTAGAAATAATTGAAATGGAAGCAATCACACAATGTGTGTGGTTGAATTCTTGTAGACAAGTAAGTTTTTGAAGTCGAAAAACTAATGAATGTAATTTAATGAGTTATTTTGAAATACTCAAATTAAAAAATAGTTTCAAAAAAAGACTAACCTTAAAACTATTATGCACTATATATCAAATAAATGTCTAATGCCATAAGTTCAATTAACTCACATAAACAAGTTAACACAAAATCACTTCCTTACATAAGGTTAATGATATTCCAAACCAAAATGATCAAAGTATCATATATTGGGACATGATTTTCAATGATATTTTTTGGAGATATGTTTTGATTCTAAAGCTCATAAGGTCAATAAATAGGAAGCAAATAATCTCATTTGTAACCACCAATTGGTAGCCAAATGTAAACATTCCCATAATTGTGTATAACCATTCATTTGGTTTTGTCCTAGTAAAAAATAACAAATAATATATTGTGGGGATCCATCCTTTTGATAGTATCTCCTTATATACAATTTTTGTTATGTGGTTACCCGTGGGGTGCAATTGCCATGTTTTATGTATTTGCCAAAGGATGGCACAAAAAGTTTATAACAATGCGTTATAAATCAATCTTGCAACAATTCCTTAGGATATATAACATGCATTTAACATTTCATTTGATGAGTTTAAAAATTGAATGCCTTTCACAATGATTCTCAAAGATTTTTTTATTTTTTTTGGGGAAGCAAGATTGTTTGTCATGATACTAACCATCACATTGACACATTAAAATGTTTTTTATTTCTTCATTTCCATGTGATATTTGAAGCCCTTGTAAACGTTTTGATTATAATGTCCAATTTCAATTAATAAATAATCAATAGATAGATATTTCAAAAAGTTACAAATTTGGTTTGATGTGTTAATCCAATAGTTCAATCTCTTGCTACAACCCACTTGTGTGGCCAAATCAACCAAATGTGTCCAAATCAAGATCTTCATGGCAAGTTATGCATGACCAATTTATGAACATTCACATTTCACATAATGCATTTTTAACCTTATTTGCACAACTAACATGCATGTAAGTAAAAACCCTCTTTCGTTGTTGTGATGTTCATTAATTTCCTCAAAGTCATAACTAATGTTATTTCCATTGAGGTTGATGATGGATTTTCAAAAAAAAAAAAAGTTTATTATTTAACAACCACACATTTGGTTAATACACTACAATTCTAGCATACACAATTGATTGTTGCTTATAAATCACTTTCATTGTTTTCATTTAATGAAGAACTACAAGACTTTTTTTTGTTGTTTAGTAACAACAACTTCTAAATGTCTAATGGCACCAAAAGTGTCATTCTTTACAATTTATTTTGAAACTCTTCTCATGTTCAACATAGTAAAAGATGAAAATAGACATGTGAAATTACTATCAAATTATGTAACATATATTCATAGGGGTTTCTCTAGTTAGAGATAATAAAGTGTTATTTATCAAGTTTATTATCAAGGCTACAAAGTGGAAAATGCACATGACCCTTTTGTTAGGTTTGTCCATCCTATGGGCCATAGCTCTTTGTGAATGTACACCATTATTTGATTGATTGATTATTTTAAGCAAGAAGACCCTAATTGAATGTGATAGGTATAGAGAAGTGTTCAAATTTTGTTGACTACCTTTTAACAAAATATAATTATGAAGTGAAAACACTTGGAAATCCAAAAAGAAATCGTCACCAAATAGAGGTTTTGAAAATGATTGGGTAGTCCTAAGTTGTAAGGTTTTAACATGTCCTCACTCATGTCTTGCCAATACTTTAGAAGTGCATAGATTGTAACATAGGATGTGAGTCTCACACAAACTTGCAAACATGAGATGTGAACATGGTTACCTAATGCTAGATGAAATATTTTTGCATTTGAAAAGGGTTGGAGCATGGTTGATTGTTCAAACATTAAAAAAAGGAGATTTTTTTAAAAAAAATACAACAAAGACAAGAAAAATTGTGGGTTTTGTGCATTGATTTTTTCTTAATTTTTTTAGAGTATATAGCTTCAAGTGGTCTAGATATTCATGTAATGGTGTGATTATTTTGATCATCATTATTATTTGAATACATTTTCAAAACTAACTTACCACTTTCCTAACAAGTACCTTACTTCCTTCTACTAGCCACCTCCATGGACATGAAAAGGCACATTAATGTTAATGTGCTTTTTCATGTCCATGTTATATAGTAAAATCAAATTTGAGATTGACATAATTAATGATAAAATATTGAAAACCATACAAGAACAAATAAGGGAAATAAAAATGGGGGAAATTGGGGAGGGGGAATTTGCTCAAGTTGAAACCTTGCCCAAAGATTACATTTATGATCATACAATTTAAATTTAAAGGCTAATTTAACTATTAGAATACATTCCACGATTTTAATAAAATGATAATAAAGTTTATATTGATAAAAATCATTACAATTATATCTCATGTAAGATAATTTTAAATATTACAATGCAATTCTTACCATTGTAGATGTTTAAAAATAATAATTTATTTATTTTAATCCTTAAATTTTAACAATGTATAAATCACAAGTATAAATAATGGAAGTAGGAGCTAATGTCGGGTGGCATTATCATAATTGGACATTATAAAAAAAGTATGAGTTATATTTATATAAAATCTTTGAATTGACACTATATAACCTTAGATTAATCCAAAGCTTTGTCTCTGGCCACATGGTTCTAGTAAATTTGTAGCTTTTTTCTAAATTACAAATAACAATAGAATAGTTGCATATTTAGGTGTATGTACTAATGGGGGGATTGATATGGTTAAAGGTATTATTGTGATACAAAACCACCCCATATTACAAACAAATTACAAAGGTTAACTCAAGGCTAGTTCTTTTTAGCATCTCTCCCCCATAATAGATTGCTTAAAACCCTTCAACTACCCTACAAAGTGACCATTTCATGGTGCTCTCTATCTTGGTCATAAAAGAGTCCATGTACAAGATCAAATGATCAGATCTCCACATGGACTGAAGAACAAATGCATGGTGGTTGGGTTGGGTTGAGTTGGGTTACCCTAAACCCTAAACCCTAAAAAAGCCACAAAACCCATCATCCCTCTATTTGAGGAGGAGGAGAATCTTTCATTATTATTGGCTTTTTTGAGTGTTGGAGACAACTTGTGAGTGACTTTATTGCCCACTTTTGGGATTGGAAACCCAAAAGGGTTGGCCACACTTTAAGGGGGGGTTTAAAAATACCCAACTTGAGTCAAAATTCTGTTATAGTAATAACCAAAGCATATGGTGCTTGGGCTTTGTACATGCTTTCTTTGGAACAAGCCTCCTTGTGGAAAAAACTAACAATTTGATGATTTGTCATGAATTGTTTTAGGGCTTGAAGAATTCATCATCATCTATCCCAATTACCCACAATTTGTCATGAATTGTTTTTTTAGGGCTTGAAGAATTCATTATCATCTATCCCGAAATTATCCCACAATTACCCACAATTTGTCATGAATTGTTTTTTTAGGGCTTGAAGAATTCATTATCGTCTATCCCGCGATTACCCACAATTTGTCATGAATTGTTTTTTTAGGGCTTGAAGAATTCATTATCATGAATCCCGAAATTATCCCGCAATTACCCACAATTTGTTATGAATTGTTTTTTTTAGGGCTTGAAGAATTCATTATCAACTCTCCCTGACATAACTTTTTGTGGATGAATTTTTTCCCCAAAAAGCAAAAAAACATAAAAAATGAAAATGGGAATATTGTGAACAATATTCCAAAAAAATTCTTGAAAAATCACCAAATTTGGGGGAAAAAAAAAAGGGAGGGAATTCTTTTGAATTATTATTATTTTGTCAAATTTGGACTCTGATTTTCATTTGGTATCATTTTTAGAACTATTTTCTTTTTTTAAAATTATTTAAACAGGTTCTAAAATCCTATTGCCATTTAAAGCTAAATCCCTCTTCGGATGGTAGCCAAATGACACAACATCAGAAAATGAAAAAATATATCACTGAACAAACCCTAAATCCGGATGGGTTAATGGGTAAATAAGGTCCATGTTCCATTACACTCCCCCAAAAAAATCCAGTGCAACTCACTCATACACAAAGGAATTTTTGTGAAAGAAATGCACCAAAGTTGCCATATTTGGAGGGAAAAAAATTTCTGAAATAGCCATATTCAACTATTGTAGTACCTTGGCCATTTCAACACATGTCCGTTGAATAATTAATTAATTTTGAAAAAAATCCTTTCAACAAATGAAATATTCCTAAATATTCACTATTATCCTTCACAATATTTTTTGATTTGGAAGAAATAATTTTTGAAAATTTTAACATTTCTGAAAATAATATAATTAGTGTCGAATTGGCCAAGGTAGTAAGGTATTACAAATGGGAGTTGCTTATGTTCTAATCAAAGGGGCTCTCGTTTTTCTTTGGGTTAGGAGAGTACTAGTACTCTTGATAGGACTTGGGATTTATGTTTGCTGTTATGATGCACTTGTGTCTAATGTCAAAAATAGTGGAAATGATGAATAAGGAATTGATTTTTTTTCTTCATAAATTGAAGTTTATTGGATTCTTGTGAGGCAACTAGGAGACATGTTATGTATAACATTTTTTATTTTTATTTTGCTTTTTTGGTTATTAGTTGAAATAATGAAACATTCAAGTTTGAAAAGTTTGAAAAATAATGTTTTCATTTGATAGCACGGCATGAAAACATTTGATTTATTTTGTTCATTTCTTTGTTTGAGCAAAAAATTGTTTGTGTATTTTATTTTTATTGATTGAAAACATTAAAGTTTAATTATTGATGATTATCTGAAATTATAAAAGCTTTTAATTTTTTGGTGTAATGAGTAGAAATATTCAATCTCAACACCCATGTTTTGTATATTTGCAATATCACTCATTATTATTGTGCAAAAGAATATTAGACTGTTAAGTTAGTTTTTATGCAATTAAAATGAATTATTGATTATGAACTTTGGTGGTGTAGCTCCCAAATCATCCAAGCTCAATAAAGTTTTATGTTAAATCAACAAATGTACATGTAAGTTTACAATTACATGTGAGAAAATTTAAACCAATGTGCTCCAATTTTATTTATAACACCTTACTTTGTAAATGGTTATTTGTAAACATAAAACTTGTAGTTTAATCATTATATGATTATATGACATGTGTTGTGTATATAGGATTTCAATGATAAGTTAATGATGACATTGTATGTATGTTGCTTGTTAGTTGCAAAAGAATCTTACTTAGATTTAGAATATGAACATTAATTGATTTTCACATTATAATTAAATTTTTTTACATTGCAAATGTGCAAACATCATTCAATGTTTGACAATGATCAAAATTGAATCCAATTTTTGAATAAAAACAAGGTGAACCTTTTAGCATTGTATCTAACAATAGACATTAGATATGATATTGGATAACCATAATTTCAACATGTTTTAGCTTATCATTATAAATGTAAAAAAAATACACACCATAGAAAAAGACCATGGAACACCAAAAATGTGTATATCAATATTGTTTTTTTAGCATTGAATATTAATATATACAATTATATTATTGGAGCGAGATGTTTATCATTATTTATGCAATGGATTTATGTAATGTGTTTCAAAATAATAAATTATTATTGTCAATTCCAATAAATGAAAAATAATACCATCCATAAATGAACATTAATTGTGAAATAATTTTATAAACAAATTGATAAGCTATGATTTAAAATTACATTAAGTAAATTCAAGTTGTAACAATATAATACCATTGGAAAAATCCATTAGTCACAAGAGTAATTTGGTAATGTATTAGTTACAAGGTAGTTGAAAACAAATATCAATAGATTCCATTTGTCAACAGATGAATGCAAATCCATGCAAATATTATGTTCATTTATAAACATTGATGAGGACAATTAGTTGCAAAGTAGTTGCACCAAGTTGCATATATTTTTTGTAACATACATTTATATATATATGATTTTAATATGTTTGATGCAGTTGTTACAACTTGTTCAATAGCATTTACGTTGTAAAAATATTTTAAGTTGTAAATGACCATTGCAATTTAAAAATTAAGTTGCAAGCCTAATTACAAAACCTTCACTCTTTTTCATAACACATATTTTTAAACGATTTTGGCATACTCCATAAGTAAGTTCCACACAATGAACTCAAAATAATACAATGACCAACTATGCCTATTCAAAATGAGATCATTTTCAATCCAAATCACCCAAAGGACAACAAAGCTAAGCAAATGCCAAAAAGGGTAAGTCTTTTTTAACTCCCCATATTGTTATCATTTGAACAAAACATTGCTCAACAAATAACATCTTCTATGAACCTTTCTTCCTAAGCTTGGAATGGAGCCTATTAATGATGTCAATGGTCCATTGTTATGTTCTTTGAGCTCAAGGGAACTCCCAAAGGCAATGGATAGTAGCATTTTTTGATTTCAACTACAATTTTTTCAGAGTTTGTTGTAGGCCATAATAATTGATTAACAACCATATGAGTTTCATCTTCGTTTAAGTCTCTGTGTTGAATCTCACAAAGATGAAAGTGTTGTTATTTTATCCTTTCTCATATTGATTTTTACCACGTCATTTGACCTTCTTATTTGTTGAATTTGGAAACTTATCAATTGGGATGTTTTAGAATGCAAATTTGAAGCATATTGGGGAAACCTATAAAACATACGGACTTAAAAATGAAGGGTTACAAGAGAAAAAGATTACAACTCACAAATTGCTGCAGAAGGAAATTGCCTTCTCATCAATATTATCTGTTAGTTGTTCTTCACAGCTTGCCTCACATCCCTAGCCATGCAAATTGCAAACGACTGAAAGTGGAGCAAAATGTGTTTGGATCCTGTCTTTATGGCAATCAAAATTGGCAGATAATGATAAAACCACTTCGTGTGCTCTCATGGGGCTGAAAAGGTTGTTGTGACCCAGCTTGAATCTGTTGGAGCTTAGTACTACCTAAAAAGAAGGTCACCTGTAAATGGTCCGCCACAGGACTGTTTGTTTGGCTGGAGATATTGTGGAATTACTCTTCCAGTACAAGGACATTGTGGAGTCTTCCAATCTTGTGTTGGGGCAGTGGGGTTTGTTCATACACAGCTTGTTGCTTTGGTTTGATTACTGCAAAAAACAGTCCAATGTATTCTTGTTGCACACAAGAATCATGAGAAACACTATACCGGCAAGAGTCAACAGTTAGCCTTATACTTGGTGTGAAAATATGCTGCTCAAATTTCAGTATTAGTCATTCATGTTAACCCAAGAAGGGGCTTGAATTTCTTTACATGTATCCCTATAAAAGATCAAACATCTTGGTTGAAGTTGTCCCCAGCGGATCTGATTGCAGGGACTACTCTTAAACCACTAAGGAAGACGAATTGGACCAGACACCAACTTTTTCTGTAACATACAAATCCTGGCAAAGGTGACAAACTAACTCAAAGGAAGAGGCATGTGTTATTTTTCACAGAAGATGCATGCTCACTGTATGAAAGGGATCCCAGAGGGCACTCTCTCAGCATACTGCTGATATTCCTCCCCAAAGAATTGTACAAGAAAGAATTCCTCATATCTGGTCCAAATAATAATCAAGGAAAAAAAATTCCGTTTATGAGTCCTGCACAAAGAATTTCCACATCAGAAGGGAATGGGTTTACAGTTTAGTAGGCTTACCCTAAACCCTAAACCCACAGAATTTCCACATTTGTGCTTGAGTAAGTATTCATGCCACTCAGTGCTCATTTGAAGCATGAATATGTGCCACATGGTGGAAAAGTAAACAGGATGTGCAAATTGGGAAGGATACGGGATGCGGTCTCTGAAGAAGCGCCACATGACAATGGTATAGCCAACTGTGCATACTGGATTACAGAGCAACACTTGGCTGCCCACCGACCAAATCAAGAAGCCCAAATATCCTGGGTGCCGAAAGAATCTGCCATCCCCAAAAAAATCCTGGATAAATCATGAGAAAACTGCCTGCGTGAGGCAAAATCAGAGATTGAAAGATGACTGCCAAGTTCCACTCAAACCTGGAACAAGTATATTCAGCTTATGCTTCCTGGGATATCTCAAGAGGAAAACAAAAAAATTTGACATGGTGGCCTATAGCACAATTCTGAATCCTGTTTCTGTGGCATGCAAGGTGAAGAAAAGCAGCTCAAACTACTGTTTAACTGGAGTGCAACAACCCCCCTTTCAAGCTCTGAGGAAACTATCCAAGAGAGTTTGTTGTTTAGCAAAACAAGAGGAGGGTTTGTTTGTTTCTTCACCTGTATATCCCATGAGTGACAAGCCGGTGCTCTGGCCGGTGAAATGTCTTAATATCATGTGTGAAACTGTGGTTGGCAGTCACAACAGCACACTTCCGCATGAACTCCCCCACCACTACCATTGCCAAGCCCATGTAACTCACAGGGCTGAGAGTTTTCATCCAGGGTGCATATCTGCTCTCTACTCCATGCTCCACAAAGGAACACCCGAGTGCTACCAAATATGGCCCACTTATCAAGAATGCTGCAAAACCCCAAAACCCAAAAAAAAGAAAAAAGAGCCCACAACAGCAGAGGCCAGTTCTGTGAAAAGCTGTGAAAAAAGAAGACTCTACATACCCACCATCCAGTTCTCCAAGAGCAACAACAACAGTAACAGAAATTGTGTGAACCTCTTACAGTTTCTTCCTGCTTGTCACAAAGGACACTAGACTATGCATTGTCTCCCAGATTTCCTTTTTCCACTTTCAGATTCTCTCTTGCATGATGGAAAGAAGAAGCTCTGTCTGTGTGGTGTTTTGCATTGCTTGAACATCAGTAGTGATGTATGTTCAAAGCAAAACACACATACATAGGGTTTGCAAATCCTGAAGAAAACATGTAAGACAGACATGAAGACATACATACATGAGAAATGCTCTGGTGCTGCTTTCAAGGAGATTTTTTGGCAGCTGTTACAGATGGGTCTCAGAAACTTGAGGTTCTCAGGCAACACAGACAGATCTTCATGACAAAAAAGAATCCAAAAGAGGAGCAACAGGAGATGATGATGATGATGATGATGATAATGGGTGGCAGGCAATACTCACAGCCTAGAGAGACGCCGCGACCGTGGAACAGCAGCGCAAGTACATACTCGGATGTATGGAAGAAGAAAAGAGCTCCCAGCATCCACCAGAGCTCCTCCAGAGACGACAACTCCGCCATCGCTCCTCCACTTTCCTAGAGGAATTGGAGAAGTTCCTCCGGATTGCAATTTAGGGTTTGTTACAGATGGGGTTTCTTCTTGTTGCATCGTTAGCACATCTTTCCATTAGGCTGCATGTGATCACAGCAGCTTTCCATTTTATTTTTTCAAGTAGTTGTGCTCACAGTTATCTCACAGCTCTACCGATCAAGCATTGACCCATGATCACAGCAGGCCTAATTAGTGGAAAGAGACCCTTATTAGGTACCCTTATTACAGTTATGAAGAATGATTCTTTCTTTGTATGAACTATTCTCATCTTATCTCTTCTATTGAATTTATGTTTGCTCAGTTTGTTTTCAAGACATTTTTGAAAAGACAGACATTCTTTCTGACTAGGTAGAGATGGGATTGAGTGAGGGAATCAGTCCCAGTTACAACAGTCACAGAGGGGATGGATTGCTGGCTGGCTTCAGGCCCCAGGGTAAGTATTGAGATGTTGGGTCTTGTGGGTTGCTTTGTAGAGGATTGCAGCAGGGGTAGGTATCTCAGCTTATGAAAATAAATAATGACTGTAAAATCTTTGGCCTTTGCACCACATAAGATTTGCTCTTTTGTTTTTCAAAGCTTACATTGGAGGACATTGGAACACATTTGCCAGGAAGGGAGGGTGGTGGCTACAGTCACTTCAACTTGTGTAAAAGAGGAGTTTTTGTCTTTGGATGTGCTGAAGACTATTATGCTTCTGTATCTTGTGAAGGTATGTATGCCTTCAGTTCTTTGTTATCTTTAACATACTCTTGTCTACATGTAATATAATAAGATTTGCAAACCCGAACTTCAATTCCATCTTCCTATTGCTCCTCTCTGTCTGTTCTTGTGATGATTCATTGCTGGATTCCTGCATATGTCTATTGAACTTTTTTGCCACAGAGATTACAAAAGAAGACCAGTTTTCTCTCTGTACTCTTATGTCTCATGAAGGGTTTTTGGAGGTTCTTTGCAAATATTTAACCAGTAATATTTGGTTTGTATGCTGCTCACTTAAATGAACTTCCTCCTCTGAAGTTGGGCCATTCATCTTGGCCAGGATTTGCAGCTTAATCTTTGTGTCATCACATAAAGCAAAGTATCTCTACTCAATTCCTTCTAAATATCAGATTTTCAGCAGTAGAGATCTCAGAATTTCATTCTTTATTTTCCACTATTGTCAATGTCTCTTCCTATGACTCTGAACATCCAGGGAGTCATGGAGTGTCTTCCTTCAATTTTGGAAGATTTTGGTCTCTTCCATTGGTTGCTTGGATGTATATCATGAAATATAGGTCAAGATTTCTCCAGTTATTGTGATATTGGAAAGGCTGTATGCCTCTCTGAAGTCCAACAAATCTGAAGTAGTGAAAGTGCTTGTTTCAAAATATTTATGGACCCTCTCGGTGGTCATGTAATTAGAGCTGACCTATCACTCTCTCATGGGCTCCTCTGACTCTTTAAACCCAAGCACTAAAGAGTTTCAAAGTGGCTAAGATTCGATTCAACTTTTCATCTCCAATATCTTCAATTCATCTTTTGCTGATAGATCAACTTCTTCCTCTTTTTGGTCAGTATGTCTATGGCTGTCAATTGGTATTACCAGTTGGTACTATGTGTAGTTTCCTTAGTTAAGATTATGACTGCACTCAGTTCCTTTTGTGGTTGTTTTGGGTGTGGCTAGAACTGACACAACAGTTCCTTCAAAGTGGTTTTTTCCTGAGTTTTTTTAGCAATCTCATTGATATTCATTGTACTAATGGCTAGAGCAGATGTGATTCATCCAAGTGGTTATTAGTGGTATACTTAAAGGATATGTTCAGGTAACAGTGTTGGGCACCAGTGTGAGGAGTTGTATCTTGTGAGGGGCTGTCAGATAGGGTTTCTGATGGCACCAAAAGAGGCAGCTAAGACACTTTGGGTTCTTCTTTGAGAATATTGGTTGTAATTGGTACCACTGCAACATGTTCTTGTGTTTGAGTGGACAAATGCTGTGATCTTTTTGTGGAGTCAACCATCTGCCATTGGTTCTGATGCATTGCAATCACTAGTCTGTAAAATCATTGACACTGTATGTTGGGTTTATAAGTTCACATGTTGGAGTGATGAGATAATTTGTCATGGTACAAGGTGAGTATCTTTGTACTCATCTCCATATCTTCAGAAAATGAATACTTTTAGTGCTTTAGCTGTCCTGAAAAATGTGGTATCTCTTATTGTGTTCAGTAAATTGGTGAAGTTCTCAATGGTTCTCAAGTAGGGAAGTCCTTCAATGGATTGGTGTGGTCAACACCAATTTTGGACAGTTATCAGGAACTGTAATAGACCCCATTGGTTCTAACCCTGATAGCCGGCCACTAAGTGAAATCATCAAAAATGGATGTTGAATCTATAACTTAACATGTTGGAATGATGAGATAAATTTGTCATCTTATATGGTGAATATCTACTCCATCCACCTCCCCAAAACTGAAGTTAAGAATTGCTAAGAACTGTTATGAATTTGGTAGGCAATTCTGAAGCACACCCTTTTCCTTTCATGTTTTATCCATGTTGGAAAGCTTCTAAAGTTTGGAAAATAGAAAATTTTGATAACAAAAGTACACAAGTGTGTTGAGCATTGGTCATCATTCTTTGGTTGTCCTTTAGTAACTTAAAGAATTGTCAACATGTGATTGATTGTTAGAAGTGAAAAGAAAATTTGTTCTACAAGGGGTTGGCTTGAATGGAATTTTAAAGTCTATAGAACCGCCACAATTCTTTCATATGCAAGGATTAACAAAATTGATTGTGGTTGTGTTTTGAAAATTTAAACAATTGCTTAACACTAGTCAATACCAATTGAACTATAAAAATCCCAAGGGAGAATGTAAAGAGTAATTGTTCTTTTGTTGAGGTGAACGGATGACAATGATCTTAATTGGAAATGTATGATTGGTTTGTGGTCTATATGAAACTTTGACTTGATAGTACCTCCTTTGATTGCATGTCCTAGATGTTGATTGCTGAAAATGTGATTAGTTGAACAAGGAGTTACAACTATTAACAAGTTCAAGAAAACATGAAGTAGTTGACCACAACTAGTTCTTGATGCTATTCACAATGCAATGAATGTGAATCACACTTCACATGGTCAACATGGTGAACTAGGCCAAAAGTTATGAATCTATGAAGAGTTGTCATAAACAAGTGTGGTTAGCATACATTATGGCACTTATGAATGTCAACTTTGGAACTTATGTGTGTACAACATTGTCAATTGATGTGAAGGGGGTTAGCATGTGTGAATGCACTTATAAATGTGGGTTTAATAATGTATCTATTCTAAAGCAATTATGGTTTGGATGTATGTGTGTTTCATTTTGTATTAAAATTTTGAAATTCATTTATTTATATTATTTTTTTTAAAAATTGTTATTACACTAGATGGTGAATTGCATTTGTGGGTGGAAGTTGTAGTTGGGCATGAGCATGGTTTACTATATTAACCAATAGGTTTCGTTTGAACTAAAGAATTTTATTAGGTGAATTTGTTGATTATGGATCAATCACGTCGTAGGGAGTTAAATCCCTATTGGTTTTGACCATACAATGATCAAGGTATTCAACACAAATTTGTAAATGGACCTTCAAGGCCATTATGTTTTAACAATTTCATTTAACATCATTGGTAGAGAAATGTAATGGCATTGGATTATAAACATGTTAAAAGGAAATTGACATGGTGAAAGGATACATAACCTTTAACTCCCTATTGATAGTTGTGAAATTCATTGTCACTAACATTTATCTGATACAAAATTAAAGGTTGGTGTTAATGGTGGCAAGTAACAATGTGCCTCACAATTGTTGTTGCTTTTAGTGAATAAAGATTACATAAATGATTTATTGTGTGATTTTTATAAAAAAGACCAAAAGGTTAAAGTTTGACAATACCTCTAGGTAAGTGATTTAACTAATGTTTTCTTTTTCAAAGTTTTAGATATTGATTCAATATGGATCTTTGATTTGCAAATTGCATGCATGTTTCTAATATTGTGATATTTAATTCCATCACCATTGGCTTTTCAAGTTGTATGAAACTCATGATTTGTCTTTTATGAAAAGAAAAAAATGTTTAATTTTTTAATCAAAGATTACAATGAGTTGTTATTGATAATTTTGAGCAATAAACTTCAATGAAGGGTATCAATGTTATTTGATGATGCAATCATTTATCATCTTGAGCTTTCGAGTTTATAAATTTTGTAAAATTATAATTTTGCAAGTTGGAAAAGTGAAGTTCAACAATGTGTTTAGTTATAGTTTTTAAGAAAATTGTCATTCATTTTTCATGTATGAAAGTTGTTCTTCCATAAGTTGAACATTATATTAATTTGTGTGTAAGTCTCGATTTAATATTTTGTGCACAACAAAATTGAAATATGGGTATATTTACAAGAATTGTGTTAATTTTCACATTTTGTAATATGATAAGAACTAGCAATTCTCACAAAATGGGGAAAACCACCCAACACTGGTGATCATTCATTACAACATTGTTGATTAATATTTGATGGCCATATTCCCAATTCCATGTCATTGTTGATCACATCCAACAATCCAAGTTGTTTCCTTGGAATTGTTGACTTCTGCCATGTGTTGTTTTAAGGTCATTTTTTCATTCAATCTCTACACTACCATTTGATGATTCTTTATTTTTATAAAAAACCTTTAGTTTTGATTTTGAAAAATAAATTTAAAATATTGTAGTTTTGATTTTGATGCAATTATTAATAACCTTGATCAAAATGGTGATTAATTATGGGTGAACTTTTGGTTGAACATTAGTTCTAATCATTAATTTTCAAAACTCTTTGTATAGATTCCACAAATATTAAAGGTGTAGTTTTGGGTTTAATTATTTTGAAACTAATTGCGGTTTCAAAAACTAAACTTGGTTTTCATTTTATTCTTATTAATTTAAAAATGTAAATAATATAATCATTTATAAAATTATATTTAGTCTAATTTGAATTTGCCACCCTCAACTTTTTTGTTATCCATAAATATTTTTAAAAATATATAGTAAACATTAAAACTTAACATGAAATTGTTGTGATTAACATTAATGTGATTATGCAAGGTGTGTGACATATAGAGGAGGGTTGCTTATTTCAATATTTACTTCATGCATCACAATTACCTTTTAGCCAAAAGTGTGTTTTTATTTATGACACCAAATGTAAATTAATTTACAAATTTAATGATCATTTACCATTCCACCTTCAATTGGACTTTCAATGAATAGTTTCATTTTATATTTGGGACATTTTATGAATAATTTAATAATTCACAAATGTTTGTTCAAATATTTTTTACATTTAATATTCAAGTGCTATAATAATTTTAATTTTTTTGGTAGTGATGTATCATATGATATAAAAATAATGATTAAATATCGCATTGATGAAATGATATTTTAGGAATGTATTATGTTTAACAATTTAATGTTAAATATATATATATAAGTAAAAACATATTCAAAAACTTTGTTTGAATTTTTGTGTGATTTTAACAACCTTTAAAATGTTTAGTAGAAATGAACGATTCATCAAATTTAATTATTCTAGAGGTATAGTAAAAGGATATGAATCATTATTACAAAATTATGATTTTTTATTAGTGGCATTACAATTAAAATGATTTTAAAATCAATTTCATTTATTTAAAATGTAATTTTTTTTCGAATTTGATTAAAATAAAAAATAAATATGTCTATTTTAAGTATTTTATTCATATGTGGCACTCAACAGGAATATTTCGATTTGAGTAATGTAATCAAAATTAATATGATCCATTACGATTTTAATGTTAATTTTTATAATATTTTAAAAATATAATATAAAATTAATATAAAAAGATAAGTGAAAAGATAGTTAATTAAATTAAAATTTTGTGTTTTAATCTAAAAGAAAAAAAAAATTAACATACATGTGAAATTTGATCTAATGTAATCTCTTTAAATTCAAAATTCAAAAAAACTAAAATTCAAAAAATGTGAATTTTAATTATAAAATTTCAATATTTTTTGTGATTTTAAAAATGAATTAAATTCAATATTGGCATTTATATATATGATAAGGGTTTTAATGCATGATATTTTTAAATGTGTGTTTATATTTTTTTTAATAACAATTTTTATAATCACATGAAATTTTGATTGGATGATAAATGATTTGAATTATGCCGAAGGATGCAATTGAAAATTTATTTTGAACATGTTATGATCATCACATTGTCATCATCATGATGATTTATCATAAATTTGATGAATTATTAATTAATTTAAAATTTATGTGGTGAAAATATTATATGTTATTATGAGGTGATTTTCCATCCCTCTATTCCCGGTTCTACAAGGTGATTGTGCTTGGTAGCACAAATGCTACTAATGACGGAAAAATACAAATGTCATTTTAGATGTTAGATTGCGTTTGTAGTTGAAATTAAGTAGCCCGCCTTCTATGCATAATTTATGATTAGGATTGATGGATACATATTTCCAAGTTCACACATTACACATCCTAGGACTTCATGTCA